>ERZ795057.1430-NODE-1430-length-20631-cov-8.911596_pt1 | contig 20631 bp, 15 predicted proteins | sample MGYA00375141_ERZ795057 | MGnify/ENA primary metagenome ERZ795057 (study PRJEB30186, sample SAMN05720163) | activated sludge metagenome | isolation source: Anaerobic digester | place: Hong Kong | collected 2015-01-26 ... | reverse complement strand
AAAAGAGCGGAGGTGAGTCCGCTCAGTTTTATTTTCCAGGATATGTTTTCAGGATTTTGCTCCCGGAGGTGTGTTTCAGCCTCCGGATGGCTTTTTCCCTGATTTACCTTATCCCTGTTGCAGCACTTACTTTACCTTATTTTCATGAATATTGCAAGTTTTTACCTGTATTTCATAAACTATACCTGAAATTCACCTATATTTGCATACCTGTTTTTCATCATCTATGGATACAAATACCCGTTTTTCACTAGAATTATCCGTTTTTCACGGCAGACAACTTCCTGAGCCAGGAATTATTGTCGGATATGCTGCACTTATAGAAGTATTCGATCTCAGAATGTACATTCCTCAGCGTGTTGCGTTGATTAGCAAGAAAAACCGGCAATACGAGAATGAACAATGGATAGTTTTAACCCCAAGGCACCAACCTGAAGAAATACTTTACAGACAGCTTGTTTTTGCGCTCAAATATGAAGGAATTAATCTGCTCTTTTTTAAAAAGCTGTTTGAGAAATTAGCTTTACAGGATGTGCTGTCATTGATAAGTGAAGAACCAACCGGTCAATACTCGCGAAAAATATGGTTTCTATATGAATGGTTGATGAAGCAGCATTTACCGGTAAAAGATCTTGCTATTAAAAATTATGTGCCACTGGTAGATGAGAAACTACAATATGGAATATCAGGTGGTTATAAATCTTCTCGGCATCGCATCATCAATAATCTCCCGGGGACGGTTGATTTTTGTCCGCTTATCTTCAAAACTCCAAGGCTTGAGAATTACATAGATCAAAACCTGGCAGCACAAAAGGATCGCTACCTTAAAGGTATAAGAAAAGATTTATTGCAACGTGCATCGGCATTTTTATTATTAAAAGATTCCAAAGCGTCTTTTACCATTGAGGGTGAAAGCCCGAAAAATAAGCGTGCTGCACACTGGGGATATGCCATTGGACAAGCAGGAATCAGAGATTTGAATAAGGAAGAGCTGCTGCGTCTGCAACAAATTGTTATTGAAAATCCCCGGTTTATTGAAACCGGGTATCGGACTAAAGGCGGTTTTGTGGGTGAGTACGACCGCTTTACGCTTGAACCATTGCCTGATCATATCTCAGCAAGACATCAGGATTTGGAAATTTTAATGAATGGCTTGCTTAACACAGAAAAGCTGCTGTTAAAATCCGGTATAGATGCCGTACTTTGTGCTGCCATTGTGGCTTTTGGCTTTGTATTTATACACCCGTTTGAAGATGGTAATGGCCGTATCCACCGTTACCTTATTCATCATACGCTGGCTAAAAAACAATTCTCTCAACAGGGAATTATATTTCCGGTATCATCTGCTATTATTAATAAAATTGATGAATACCGGAAAGTATTGGAGCACTTTTCACTTCCTTTGCTCGATTTAATAGATTGGCGGGAAACAAAAGACCATAATGTAGAAGTGCTGAATGATACTATTGATTACTACCGCTACTTTGATGCTACTGTTCAGGCTGAGTTTTTATTCGATTGTGTCAATGAAACCATTCAACGTATTATTCCTGATGAATTAAATTATTTGGTGAGTTACGATAAGTTTAAAACCAGAATTGAAGATGAGTTTGAAATGCCGGACAAAATGATTGCCCTGCTGGTTAAATTTCTGGAACAAAATCATGGATTGTTGTCAATACGGGCAAAAGAAAAAGAGTTTAACAGTCTTTCAGATGAGGAAATACAAAAAATTGAGAACATTTTTACCGAAGCTTTCAACCAAGGTTAAAAAGGTTCAATCGTGAACCGGGGAAAATAACTCGTAAAATTTATTCCAAAAAAGATATATTGGCTTAAACCTACGAAAGCAGGGAAATAATAATAACCCTGCTTCGACTGAACTTTCGCCGGCTTTTGGGCTAAAGCCCCTCTAAGTTCCGGGTTGGCCATTACCCCGGGCTGAAGCCCAGGGTAACTGAAAGCATAAAAAAAGAGCGGAGGTTAGTCCGCTCAATCTTTATCCAAGATACGTTTTCAGGATTTTGCTCCTGGAGGTGTGCTTCAGCTTCCGGAGCGCTTTTTCCCTGATCTGCCTGGTCCCTGGACTGGTGCGCTTTCATTTCCCTTACTCCGGGCTTCAGCCCGGGGTAAAAGCAGCGCCCCGCCCCAAAAGGCTTTAGCCGAAAAGCTGAGAAAAGCCTGATCAGGGTAAACCCACGATTACAGAGTAATAAAATCCGGCCGGCCTCGACTGAACTTTCGCCGGCTATTGGGCTAAAGCCCCCGTAAGTTCAGGGTTGGCCATTACCCCGGGCTGAAGCCCCGGGTAATTGAAAGACTTCCTGGAAAAGATAATGCCAGGATAAAGGTCCCTGTAAGTTCCGGATTTGCTTTATTCTGCTGAAGCCCGGGATAATGGAAATCATTCAAAAAAAAGAGCGGAGGTTAGTCCGCTCAGTTTTTCTATCCAAGATAAGTTTTCAGGATTTTGCTCCTGGAGGTGTGTTTCAGCCTCCGGATGGCTTTTTCCTTGATCTGCCTTACGCGCTCGCGGGTCAGGTCGAAACGCTCCCCGATCTCTTCGAGGGTAAGCGGATGTTCGCCGCCCAATCCGAAGTATAACCGGATAACATCAGCCTCGCGCGGGGTAAGGGTTGAAACGGCCCGCTCTATCTCCTTGCGGAGTGATTCGTAGAGCAGTTCTGTTTCAGGCGTGGGGCCGTCCTCGCTGCGCAGCACATCGTACATGTTATTGTCCTCGTCCTGCACCAAAGGTGCGTCCATGGAAACATGCCGGCCTGAGTTGCGCATCGACTCTTTCACCTCATTCTCGCTGATCTCGAGCAGCCCGGCGATTTCATCGTAATTGGGTTCGCGCTCGTATTCCTGCTCCAGCCTGGCATAGGCCTTGTTGATCTTGTTGATGGATCCGATCTTGTTAAGCGGAAGCCTCACAATACGCGACTGTTCGGCCAGTGCCTGCAGGATGGACTGCCTGATCCACCATACGGCGTAAGAGATAAACTTGAATCCGCGGGTTTCGTCGAAACGCTGCGCAGCCTTAATCAGGCCGAGGTTCCCCTCGTTGATCAGGTCGGGCAGGCTTAAGCCCTGATTCTGGTATTGTTTTGAAACGGAAACAACGAACCTCAGATTTGCTTTGGTCAGTTTTTCAAGCGCGGCACGGTCGCCCTGCTTAATGCGCTGGGCCAGCGCTACTTCTTCATCGGCAGTGATCAGCTCAACTTTTCCTATCTCCTGAAGATATTTATCCAGCGAAGCTGTTTCGCGATTGGTTACCTGTTTGGTAATCTTTAGTTGCCTCATATTCTCCCTTTAAATTAACAGCGAATCCTTTTTACGTAAAAAACGGTCGAATGTTACATTATTTCTGATCCGGCTCCGGTTTAGGCAGCAAAACTTTACGCGAAAGCTTCAGTTTACCGGTTTTGCTGTCAATATCAATCAGCTTGACGTCGATTTCGTCACCCACTTTCAGCGCACTTTCCACTTTATCGAGGCGCCTGTGCTCAATCTCAGAAATGTGCAGCAGTCCGTCCTTTCCGGGCAATACCTCTACAAAGGCGCCGAAAGTGGTGATGTTCTTAACAACACCGTGGTAAACGGTTCCGATTTCAGGGATGGCAACGATGCGTTTGATTTTATCCTTCACGGCCTCAATCGACTCCTTGTTGTTGGAAACAATGTCGATGATTCCGAAATCTCCGACTTCTTCGATCACGATGGTTGATCCTGTTTCGCGCTGCATTTCCTGAATAACCTTACCGCCGGGGCCAATCACGGCGCCGATAAATTCTTTCGGGATGGTCATTTTTACGATACGCGGCACATGCGGCTTGTAATCCTCACGGGGGGTGCTGATGGCCTTCATCATCTCGCCCAGGATGTGCAGCCTGCCGGCTTTTGCCTGTTCGAGCGCCTGTGCAAGCACCTCATAGGGCATTCCGTCAACCTTGATGTCCATCTGGCAGGCGGTGATGCCGTCAACGGTACCGGTAACCTTGAAATCCATATCTCCAAGGTGGTCTTCATCGCCAAGGATATCGCTCAGTACGGCAAAACGGCTGGTTTTGGTATCCGAAATCAGTCCCATTGCAATGCCGGAAACCGGCTTTCTGATCTTCACCCCTGCATCCATCAGCGCCATGGTACCGGCACAAACCGTTGCCATTGAGGAAGATCCGTTCGACTCAAGAATATCGCTGACCACGCGGATGGTATAAGGATTTTCTTCCCCGTTGGGGATCATGGGCTTCAGTGCCCTGAGCGCCAGGTTACCGTGGCCGATTTCGCGGCGGCTGGTTCCCATGATGCGTTTTACCTCACCGGTGGAGAATGGCGGAAAATTATAATGCAGGATGAAATTGATCTTTTCTTCAATCACGGCTCCGTCGATAACCTGCTCATCAAGCTTGGTACCCAGGGTAACCGTGGTAAGCGACTGGGTTTCGCCGCGGGTAAAGATGGCTGATCCGTGCACGGCAGGCAAATAGTCTACCTCACACCAGATGGGGCGGATCTGATCCAGTTTGCGGCCGTCGAGCCGCTGACGTTTGTCAAGAATAACGTTTCTGACGGCCTCTTTCTCCACATCATGATAATAACGGGAGATCATAAATTCCTTCTCTTTGGCTTCCTCCGGATCGAGGGTGGCAATAAACTCTTCCTTGATGGCGGCGAAAGCGTCGGAACGCTCGTGCTTGGCGGTGGGATTGCTGGCGATGTCAACAATACGCTGATAGGCAAATGCATGCAGCCTCTCTTTCAGTTCCGCATCGTTAGTTTCGTGGCAATAGGTACGTTTGGGATTGGCCTTTTCAACCATTGCAGCCAGCTCAAGCTGGGCACGGCACTGGATTTTTATGTGCTCATGCGCAAACTTAATTGCTTCGATCATATCGGCTTCCGAAACTTCCTTCATTTCGCCTTCAACCATCATGATATTGTCCATGGAAGCGGCAACCATGATATCGAGATCGGCCAGCGGAATATCCTTGGTATGGGGGTTCACTACAAATTTGCCATCGATGCGGGCGACCCTGACCTCAGAAATCGGTCCGTTGAAGGGGATATCCGACACGGCAAGGGCAGCGGAAGCCGCCAGTCCTGCGAGTGCATCGGGCAATATGTTCTCATCGGCGGAGATCAGGGTAATGATCACCTGGGTTTCGGCATGAAAATCATCCGGGAAGAGCGGACGCAGCGCCCTGTCAACAAGGCGGGCTATCAGAATTTCATAGTCTGAAGGACGGGCCTCACGTTTAAAAAAGCCACCGGGAAAACGTCCGGCAGCGGCGTATTTCTCGCGGTATTCCACCGAGAGGGGCATAAAGTCGACATTTTCGCCGGCCTCTTTTCTGGCAACCACAGTAGCCAGTAACATGGTGTCGCCCATTTTTACTACAACGGCACCATCAGCTTGCTTGGCCAACCGACCGGTCTCAATGGAGATGGACCTTCCATCCCCGATGTCGAAAGTTTTTACTATTCCTTGCATATAAATTATTGTGAAAATGATTGTTACACGATTAATCCCAAGGAGGGAAAACCGGGCACAAAATTAATGTTAATATCTATTGGTGTGAGGAAGCGAAAGAATTATTTCCATCCGGCATGATACAAAAAGAGGCAATACAGGATTGCCTCTTCGATGAAAAAAGTTTGATTCAGGACGTTACTTCCTGATATTGAGTTTCTTAATAATCTCCCTGTAGCGTTCAATGTCTTTCTCCTTCAGGTAATCGAGCAACCTTCTGCGTTTACCTACGAGCCTGACCAGTGAACGTTCTGTCACTTTGTCGTTCCTGTTGATCTTGAGATGACCGGTAAGGTGCTGAATGCGGTGGGTAAAAAGGGCAATCTGACCTTCGGCAGAACCGGTGTCGTTAGCAGTTTTACCATGCTCACTGAAAATATTCTTTTTTACTTCTGAAGTTAAGTACATGTCAATAAAGTTTATAGCTTTTGATTGGGGCTGCAAAAATAGAACATTATTTCATTCTGTGCAACCAATTGAGATTTTTTTTTCTGAATCCGGCAATTTTTGTCTGAATCCCTTCTATTCCCCTGAAGAACAAATCATTATTCAGGAAGAATGGTTCCGCTCAGCTGCATCAGCGATATTTCAAGTAACCGTACTTCATACACCGCGCTGATCAACCGTTCATTGGCTGCCAGCAGGTTCTTCTGAGCCTCCCGGTATTCGATGCCCGACAACTCGCCTAGCCGGAAGCGCTCCCCGGCAATCTCAAAATTAATATTTGCCGTTTCAAGGTTCTGACGTTCCAGCGCCACCATCTGCAATTTACTGCTGTAAGTTTTATACGAAGAGAGCAGTTCGGCCTTAAGCTGCTCGGTATAGGCCTGTTGCTGAAGGGCCGCGCTTTCCATCCCGATCCGGGCGTTCTGCGCCTGGCGGTTAAGGTTGAAGCCATCAAAGATGCTCATATTGGCAGTAATCCCGTAATTGACCCCTGAAGTCCGGCTGGTCTTCAAAAATCCGGATTCACTGTTCTGGTTATTAAAACTATATCCGAGGTTCATCCCGATTACGGGCGCGCGCCTGCCCCTGATATCGCGAAGTGTACGGTTGGCCATATCAATATCGAGCTGACTGAGCAGCAGTTGCGGATTCGAGCGAAGCATGGCGCTTTCCAGCGCATTGTAATCAAGCACAGGCATAATGGTGATGGTGTCTTCAACACTGAAAGTCAGCGCCGCGTCACGGGCCATCAGTTGATTCAGCGTAATGGAAGCGCCGGTAATCATTTCCTGAAACTCAAGCAGTTGTGAACGGTCGGTATTCAGGTCGACCTCGGCCTGCAGCAGGTCGAGCCGCGAGCCGGAACCCAGCAACAGCATTTCACGCGCAATCTCTACCCGCTCCTCGCCCAGGGTAACAGCTTTTACAAACACCGCCATCCTTTGCCGGAGCTGAACTATATTGTAATAGGAGCCCAATACGGAGGCAATGGTATTTTCAATCTGCAAACGCGTGCGCAACTCCCCGGCATTTAACTGCTGCCTGAGCAAAGCATATGCATTGAACATTCTCATCCCGTCAAACAAGGTCCAGTTCAGCGAAGCACCGGCACTCAGGGAATTCGATTTTGCATTGTCACGTTCATTGATCTGCCCGGTAAGGTATTCCTGCCTGGCGTTGGTAATACTGTTGTTCTGCCCGGCACTCAGATCAGCGGCGGGTAAAAACCCCGCATTACCCGGGGTCAGGTTGTTTTTCAGTATTTCCTGATCGAGCCGTGCAATCCTGATGGCATAATTGTTTTCCAAAGCCAGGTTTACCGCATCGGCGGGGAGCAGGACCTGCGACAGGACTGCAGGGCTGAAGGAAGTAAACAGAAATACTGCCAGTAAAACATTCAATAATCTGAACTTAAATTGCATCACTTTCATCTTTCTCTGTTGGGTTTCCGGTGGTTTCCTGCAGGTCAGCCACATTTGAAACGGTTCTTGTCAGTCCGGAGATATAGTCGTACATTGCCGGAACAACGTAAAGGGTGAGCAGGGTCGAAAAGGTCAGCCCACCGATAATGGCCGTTCCCATTGAAACCCGGCTGGCTGATCCGGCTCCCAGCGCCAGCGCAATGGGTACCGCGCCAAGAATGGTTGAAAGGCTGGTCATCAGAATGGGCCTGAAACGGCTTACCGCGGCTTCACTGATGGCCTGCATCCTGGGAAGACCGGCAGCCTTGCGCTGATTGGCGAATTCCACAATGAGAATACCGTTCTTGGTTACCAGTCCGATCAGCATAATCACCCCGATCTGACTGAAAATATTCAGTGTCAGACCGAAATACCAGAGGGTAAGCACCGCGCCGGCCAGGGCAAGCGGCACGGTAAACATAATGATGAACGGATCGCGGAAACTCTCAAACTGGGCCGACAATACCAGGTATATAAGAACCAGTGCAAGGATAAAGGCAAACACCAGACTGGAAGAGCTTTCGGCGAAGTCCTTCGAAGCGCCCGACAGGGAGGTGGAATAGGTGTCGTCCAGCACCTTGCCGGCTATCCTGTCCATTTCGGCAATGCCGTCGCCAATGGTCAGGCCTTTGGCGGGATTTGCGGAGACCGTTGCCGACACAAAGCGGTTATAGCGGAAGAGTTGCGGGGGATTGACATCTTCGGTAAGCGTAACAAAATTGTCGAGCTGCAGCATCTGCCCCTGGCTGTTGCGCACCGTTAAAGCGCGCAGGTCAAGAGGCTGGCTGCGATAAGGCCGCTCCATCAAACCAATCACCTGATATTGCCTGCCATCCATAATAAAATAACCAAAACGCTGGCCACTCAACCCAAGCTGAAGGGTCTGGGCAATATCGAAGACTGACACACCGGCAATCCTGGCTTTTTCCCGGTTGATATTTACCCTCACTTCGGGTTTATTGAAGCGCAGGTTCAGGTCGGCAAATTCGAATTTATCGCTTTGCTGTACTTCAGCCATAAAATCCGGTAAAATCTTCTTGAGTTTATCCAGGTTTGGCGCCTGAATCACATACTGCACCGGCAGGCCGCCTCCACCGCCGCCTATGGACTGATCCTGCGCGACATAAGCACGTGCTGCCGAGTATTTGCGGGCCTCCCCCGACAATGCAGCGGCGATTTCCTGCTGGCTGCGATCACGCTCATCCGGATTGTCCAGCCTGATCCTGATAAATCCGGAGTTGGTTCCTCCGCTCCATCCGGGCGATGTTATGCTGATGACCGCCCTGGCTTCGGGCACTTTCTCCTGCACCATCTTTGATACTTCCTGCATATAGGCATCCATATACTCAAAGGTGATCCCTTCCGGTGCAGATGCCACAAGTCGAAGCCCCGAACGGTCTTCAACCGGCGCCAGTTCAGACTGCAGCAAACTCCCGAGTCCGAGTATCATCACCAAAGCGCCTGCACTGATGACCCATGCCAGCCATTTATGTCTGAGAAACCAGTTGAGTGAATTGCTGTACGCCTGATTCAACCGTACAAAAAACGGTTCGGTGACATTATAAATATAATTGTGCTTCTCACGGCGCTTCAGAATCCGTGAGGCAAGCATAGGTGTGAGCGTGAGGGCTACAAATGAAGAAATGATCACCGACCCGGCCAGCACAATTCCGAACTCCCTGAACAAGCGTCCGGTAATGCCTTCGAGGAAAATCACCGGCAGGAAAACCGTTGCCAGCGCAATGGTCGTCGCAATCACAGCAAAGAAAATCTCCGCAGAACCCTGAATACCCGCCTGCATGGGTGGCATCCCCTTTTCAATTTTCGTATAGATATTCTCCAGCACCACAATGGCATCATCCACAACCAGTCCGATGGCCAGCACCACCCCCAGCAAGGTAAGTACATTGATCGAGAAACCGGCCATATACATGATAAAGAAAGAGCCTACCAGCGATATCGGGATCACGATTACCGGGATAATCGTGGTGCGCCAGTCGCGGAGAAAAAGAAATATAATGAAAACTACCAGGATAAAAGCCAGATATATCGACTGTTCCACTTCCCTGATGGATTCCCTGATAAATTCAGTGGTGTCAAATCCTATCCCTACGGTGATATCCTCCGGGAGGTCCTTTTTGATCTGTTCGAGCCGCCGGTAAAATTCATCCGCGATATCGATGTGATTGGAGCCGGGCTGGGGAATAATAACATTTCCGACCATGGGCACTCCGTCCCTGCGAAGAATGGAGCGGTCGTTTTCGGGCCACAGTTCTGCAAATCCAACATCCCTGAACCGGACGATGTTATCACCTTCCTGTTTCAGGATCAGACCGTTGAAATCTTCAGGAGTCTCAAGCCGGCCCATAGTCCTTACCGTCAGTTCAATATTTCTTCCTTCAATGCGGCCCGAAGGCAGTTCCACATTTTCACGCTGCAGGGCATTGCGCACATCCATAGGGGTGAGGCCGAAAGCGGTCAGTTTGGAGGGGTCCATCCACAACCGCATGGAATACCGCCTGGAGCCCCAGATCTGAATCTGGCTGACTCCGGGAATGGTCTGCAACCTTTCCTTGAAAGTCCGCTCGGCAACCTCATTCAGTTCGAGCAGGCTGCGCTGTTCACTCTTGATGTTTACAAATATGATCGGACTTGCATCGGCATCGGCTTTTGTAACCACCGGCGGATCAGCATCGGGAGGCAGGTTGCGCATGGCGGCCGAAACCTTGTCGCGCACATCATTGGCGGCTGTTTCCAGATCCACTTCCAGATCAAATTCCACCCTGATATTGCTCCTTCCGTCACGACTGGTGGAAGTCAGGGTGCGGATACCGGCAATGCCGTTCACCGATTCTTCAAGCGGCTCGGTAATCTGGGATTCAATCACCTCGGCGCTGGCACCGACATAAGAAGTACTGATGCTGACTATGGGAGGATCCACACTCGGATACTCCCTCACCCCGACCGAGTAAAGGCCAATAAACCCAAACAGCACAATCACAATGGACATAACGGTGGCCAGTACCGGCCTGCGGATGCTTATGGATGACAGGCTCATGGATTCCGGACTGTAAGGTTATCAATATTTACAGGCATTCCGTTGCGCACCTGCAGAATTCCGGTTGTAATCACGGTATCACCCACACTTAAGCCATCTACCACCTGCACGGCTTCGTTGGTGCGAATACCCACCGAAATATCGCGGGTTTCAGCTTTTCCGCCCCGGTAGACAAACACTTTAAAACCGCCCAGTTCGGGTACAATGGCCTGGGCCGGAACCGTTATGGCCTCGCTCAAATGATTCAGCTTAAATTCAACCCGTGCATAAGCTCCGGGATTCAACTCGCCGCGGGTGTTCGGATAAGTTGCCCTCACCGTAAGGGCCCTGGTTACGGGGTCTATCCTCGGTTCAGTGGCATACACTTCCGCTTCCAGCTGCCTGTCGATGCTTTCAACACTAAATTTGACCTTTGCCCCTTTGCTTACGGAACCTGAAAATCGCTCAGGAACCGTGAACTCCAGCTTCACCGGAATGGTGCGTGCCAGACTGGCAATACGCTGCCCGGGTGTAATATAGGCACCCTCGCTTACCTGCCGCAGGCCGATGGTGCCGTCGAATGGCGCGACAACGCGTGTTTTCTGCAGCTGCGCTTCAATCAGGGCCGCTTCTGCCTGAACGGTATTCAGTTCGGTGAGCGCCCGGTCGTAGACCTCCTGGCTAACGGCTTCCTTCGCCAGCAATGACTTCTGGCGGGCCTCCCGTTCCTCGGCCAGCCTCAGGGTGTAATTATTTTTACGCTGCTGAGCCAGCAATTCAGCATCATTGATGGTAACCAGCAGATCCCCCTTCTTCACAAAAGAGCCCTCCGTAAAACGGATGGAAGTTATCCTGCCGGAAACTTCTGCACTCAGATCAACCTGTTCATCAGCAAGAATGGTCCCTGTAGCGTAAATAAGATCGGAAAGCCCCCCGGAAGCCAATACCACCGCGTTTACAGGAAGCACCTCGGGGCCCGATGCTGTTTTGGCTGTCTTATTTTCATCTGTGCGCTCAAACCAGCCGGCTTTGCGGCCGACAATTAACAGGAGCACAGCCAATATTAAAAGAATTGAGAAAATGCGCTTTAACAACTTCGACATACAGAGAGGGTTCAGTTTCGGTAAAAAATATTCAGGAGTACAACAGCATCCTTTTCGCAATATAAAAAACGAGTTGCAAAAGTAAAATAAAACAGCGGAAAAAACTTCCGGGCCGCTTTGCATTAAGAGATTATTAACACATCCCGGGCTGCTCGCAATCTGATGCGCCGGCTTTTTGCCATTCCCGCTTGTCTCAGGATGTTCAAAACCCAATATTTGTTAATATAGTAACAATCAATATGGGCTAAAAGTTATTCCCACAAAATGTATATTATTGTATATTAGTATATTAATTATTTATGCGGCGCTCACAGGGGCATCATGGAGTAACACAGAGAGGAACATAACCATCTTTAAACCCCAGTGACTTCTGCCCGGATTCCAGTGCATCTCCAAGCATCCCAGTGCCCGCTGTAAAATACCTTCTATTTTCTTCACTTCTGAATACAAAGCACATCTTAAACCGCGGCACATCAAATAACGATATACCCCTCTTCCGGCGCTGAGATCAGGTGTGCACTTATTGATGCGTTCCCTTTCCCGGACTCCGGATACATTTGGAGAAAAATGCGCTGTTTATCTGATATCCAGACAAACGGATATTTTATCACAGATCAGGCCTTCATTGCCCGAACACCACCCAGGATGCTTGCAAACCAAACGCATCCCGGCGTCGTACAAAACAGTGCTTGGTATGACACTGACGCCCAGCGACCTCCTGAAATCACCATTCACATCAATATAGACACTAAAGTCCCAGTCTTTACCCGCAACCAGCGGTTTAATATGACTCCAGGAGCCGGAGCAGTCCTCGCAGACAGCAACAAACCGGACTCCCTGATCTTTCAGCCTGGCCATCCAGGCTGATTGCATCGTTTCAAGATTCTCACAGCACTTTGAACTGCCTGATTTCCAGAAAACCATAACCAGGGGATGCCCCTCCTCAAAAATTTCCGAAACCGGGGTCATTTTACCGTTCAAATCACGCAATTCTATTCCGCTCAGAGATACAGATTGCGCAACTGTCGCGCATGAAAACAAGGACAAGATAAGAACATAATAAATTTTTTTCATAACATTAATATTTTGAATCATTAATATAATATTTATTGCGTACAAATATGCAAAGTAACTTCTGAAAAACAGAATTATTTGCAATTAATACTGTAACCCGCTGTTTTCAAGGCTGCCCCGGGGCAGCAAATAAATTGATTCCTGTCCCGGGGCCGATCCTACTGCTTAATCAGTTTGCCACTGGCAATGATCTCTCCCGCCTGAATGCGGTACAAATACATTCCCGGCTCTGCGTCCGAAGTATTCCAGCGTACCAGATAGTTTCCGGCTTTCTGACCGGCATCGGCCAGCACAGCCACCTGCTCACCCAACTGATTGTATATTACAATACTTATGGTGCTTTCGGCCGGCAGGGTGTAACTGAAAAATGCAACGTCCCGGCATGGATTCGGATAAACAGAGAAACCGGATTCCCTGTCAGCTTCCACAATCATATGCTTTGGTTCGGCCGCGATGTTTTCGAATTCATACGCGCCCATATCCACTATGGCCAGACTGTTCTGGTCACCATCCAGTATGCGCTCATTCCCCCTGATATCGTAAGGCGGCAGGTCGAGCCAATCAGGATTCCGCGGACCTGCATCAATACATGGAGAATGGAAAGCCAGACTGAATGGATCAGTCCCTGATCCGGCGAACAGAGGATCGGCGTCCAGGCATCCGGCACCCCAATCCAGCAGGCCCGGGCCATGCACATCAATGCCTTCCTGACCACCCATGACATCAGAGTAATAAATACCCAGTTGACTCGGAGAGCCACTGGTGCTGAAATGAACGATTTCCTCAGGAGGATTATTCCATAAAACGCAGTTCCACAGATTCAGATCAGTGCGGTAGTTAAACACTGCACCTCCGGCGATTTTGGCAATATTCTCCGCAATGGTCACATTTTTCATCAGGCCTTCCGACTCCCGGAAATATAACCCTGCCCCGGTTCCGGCAGCATTGCCTGTCACCAGCATATTGGTCAGATCAGCTTCCGACCGCCTGAAGTATGCCCCTCCGGCCATATTGGCCGTATTCCCCGATAATTCAACATTCAGCATCGTAACACCTGACTGATCAAGATACAAACCACCCCCAGTGACACCTTTATTACCTTCAAGTTCCGCTTTCGCCAGGTACAGGGTTGATTCAATACAATGGATCCCCCCGGCTCCCTTTAACGAAATATTGTCGCTGATGGAAGATTCAATGAAAACCGGTGAAGAATTAATACAAAAAACTCCCCCGCCGCCGGCACCTGAATACCAGCTTCCCCGGTATTCATTTTGCATAATGTTAACATTACGGAAGAAAGCCCCGGATCCATCCAGGAACACGCCAGCTCCGGGATTGTATGACCTGTTGTTCCCTATCCCTGAATTGAATATCCTGATGGAAGAGTTATAGCACTGGATACCGCCGACCCCGTTTCTGCAGATATTAACACCGTTCAATACCGGCGCTGAGTTATTACTGCAATAAAAACCGGTTCCATTATTTCCTGTAATCACTACATTCCTGATGGAAGGGGATGAATTGTCGCATGACACGGCCTTTTGCGACGCCCCGGTGATGGTAATGTCGGAAATCGAAACCTGTCCGGCCTGATTGATCATGATCGCTACTGATTTACCCTTGGCATTCAGCACTGTTGAAAATTCAGGATGCCCCGCCATGCTTACCTTATCAGACAATACAAGCGGAAAATGCTCATTGTTCGATTCTTTACTGTAAATGCCTTTACCCAGATGAATCGTACGCGGAGATGTGGCCAGAATCAGCGAAAGCGCAGCCGAAATGGTTTTTTTAGGATAATCCGGAGACAAACCGTCGTGCCGGTTATCACCTTCCGGTGAAACATACATATCCGCATCCACCTGCGCATTTACTCCATGGAGAATGTCGAAAGTAAAATATTCGATGGGACTGGCATGATAATAAGTAGGATGTAACACAGTGAAACGGTCAACAACAACATCAACGCTGTTTTCAGCATACAGATCGTTTCCTTCACTGGCTTCATTGTCAAAGATGTCGCAACGGGAGGTACAGCAAAAAACCGGATGGCTGTCGTACCCAAAATAGATGCCCCCGCCCCAGTCGCCGGCCATATTACCCCTGATCAGGGCGTTCTCAAACTCCAGGTTGCCATTTACGGTATATATACCGCCACCTTTGCCCTGAGGCGCGTCGCATGCGTTTGAAGCTAAGGTTAAATTTTTAGCTGCTACATTACCACCGTAAAGGTACAGGCCACCACCGTGATACTGTGAATGATTGGAACTGATCATGATGTCGCGCAATTCAAGGATATTGGAGGAACTGTAAACTGCCCCTCCGCTGTAATTGGCGGTATTGTCTGTAAAGACCATATTTTGCATTGAGGCATTCACACACTGCTGCATATACACGCCCCCTCCTTCGTTCGCAGAATTTCCGGAGAATACCAGATCCGTCATCACCGGATTTGTGCCATATCCGGCATATAAACCGCCGCCACTTTGCACGGCACTGTTGCCCGTAAAGCTGCAGTTGCTGAACACAGGCGAAGATCCCGCCATACACTCGGCGCCACCGCCGTTGTAGCCATGCCCGTGTATGATATCAATGAATTCAAACTTCGGGGAGTAGTTTTCCCTGACAATAAATACCTGACACTGATCATTCCCCGAAATAACTACCGGCATGTCATCAGAACCCCGGATGGTGATGTTCTTATTGATCTCCAGCGGTGATTCCAGCACAATGGGAGCCGGATTGACCATCTGAAAGGTGATGATTCCGTTGAAATCAACATGTGCAATGGCTGAACGCAGGGAACCAAGTCCATGGTCGCCATTCCCGGTAACCACAACATGATCAGGCAACCCTACAGTAATGGCATGACCGTTACTGCGCCTGAAATTAAGCCCGCCATAGCCATAATAAACATAATCATGCCCGAGCATGTAGTCCAGCGAAAAATTCCCGGTTTGATCAGCTGTTTGAATTACCGGATTAATCAGGTAACTATCGCCGTAATTATAAAGAACCTGATCAATTACCTGGCTGACCCACCAATAATAACCGGGCGGTGGAGGGTCGATGGCACTCATGGCCTGAGACAGGGAATCGCTGTAAACGAACCAGCCGATGGTTGTTCCGTAGGAGAAGACAATGCTGTCGTCCACCTGCCAGTCTTCCGGAAGTTTAATACCAAAATAGGGCGTGTAATACTGCCCATCCCCTTCGGTTGTGTAAACGCTGATCTGCACCTGAAAGGCGCTGTTGAGTTCTGCACTACCCGGCTGATTTATATAGCTGAATTCATAACAGGCTGTAAAAAACAGCATTAAAATCAGTCCGCACAGAAACCTCTTCTGTAAAATGGATAAATTTCTTTTCATGGCTCTCTGTTTTGAAATGATAACCGCAATGTTAAATTTACGACACCATGAGAGGAGATATGAAACCACTTGACGATCGCCGGTATCGGGTTTATTATCGTCCGTAAATTTCAGATTAACGCGGAAAGAATAAATCCAACCTGAATAACTGCGTTTCTTGCCCGGGGAAATTCATACGAAAATTATTATTTTCTGACAGTTAGCCTTTACAACCATCATATTGACTGATCTTTTCAGGATTGATTACAGGGTAACAGCGTCAGTAAAACCAGGAGGCTTCAATGGATGGAAACTCAAACCGCATGAAAAATCCGGAGCACAGAAACTTCCGGTGAAAGAGCTGCATAACCAGGCCGGCGGAAATCAACCGCAACGTTATATGGAAACACCATGGCTGAAATAAAAAATCCCTGCAGCAAAACGGCAATTGTTGCCGCTTTGCTGCAGGGATTCTGCAATCCGGCAGGCATAAGCCTGCATAATCCGGCTACCTGTTAATATTCAAAAGAGATCTTAAAATCATCAAAATATGCCGTCTTTTTTGCACCTGAGGCAAAAATCTTTAACTGATACTCCGGTTTAATGGGCGCATCAATGGTAAAACGGGCTGCGAAAGGCTTCCATTCATTGAGGGAGGAAATGACTTCCGAAAGTGCATAGGATTTCCAGATAACCTTGCTGTTGTTGTCATTGATATCCATAACAATTCCCAATAACGGATTTACCTCGGGACTGTATACATAACCTTCGACAATAACGGCGACCGGAAGTTTCTGATTGATATTCGCAAAGATTTCCTTGAAAGCATAAGAGTATTGATTCTCAGCATCAACGCGCGAAACGTATTTACCGCTGTGTGCCGCAATCCCCTCCGGCATTTCAACAATCGTTTTTTCATTGCTCCACGAAGGCACTCCGGCCAGCGCGTTTTCCAAATCATTCACGATAGCTACGGGAGAATCGTCAGCCACAGCTACATCTGCAGGGGTTTTCGGGCTGTTGCCTGAACATCCGTACAACAGTAACCCGGAAAGAAATAAAGCAAGATAATTTTTCATAATTCTATAAGATTTAACGTTGATGTTTCCGATTTTTATGCGAAATTAGAAATTTTAACAATGCCCGGAACAGCATCAATAGAAAAGAAATTCCAATCTGAAATGCAAATCCGCAAAAAAAAGATTGTTTATAAATTGTTTAATAATTATACCCTATTTTTAAACAAAATTAAAAAATGCCTGTTAATGGGTTTGAGCAATTAATCTTTGGTAAGCCGGAGCAATATCGGCCGCAGCAACATGAAAAAAAGAAATGTTATCGTAATAGGGGCTGGCTTTTCAGGTCTGTCGGCGGCGGCAACCCTCGCCCAAAATGGTTTTGAGGTAACCGTGCTTGAAAAGAACCAGACTGCCGGCGGACGGGCCCGCAAGTTTTCAGCCAACGGCTTTACCTTCGATATGGGCCCCAGCTGGTATTGGATGCCCGATATTTTTGAAGAGTACTTTGCCTCCTTTGGCCGGAAAGTGTCTGACTACTATCAGCTTGACCGCCTCAATCCCTCATACAAAATTTATTTCGGCCCCGGTGATGAAGTGGTGCTGCCGGCATCTATTGAAGGCATTTACGCGCTTTACGAATCCATTGAGCCGGGAAGTTCAACGGCTTTAAAAAAATTTCTGGAGGAATCAGCATACAAATACCGCATCGGTATCGGCGAATTCGTGCGCAAACCAAGCCATTCAATCAGTGAATACCTTCACTGGAAAATATTTGCAGCCGGGCTGAAGCTGAACATGTTAAGCTCGTTTGGCGATTATACCCGGCGATATTTCAGGAGCGAGAAAATCAATCGCATGCTTGAATTTCCGGTACTGTTCCTCGGGGGCACAGCTAAATCGACGCCGGCCCTCTACAGCCTCATGAATTATTCTGATATGGTTCAGGGAACCTGGTACCCCAAAGGCGGAATGTACCGGGTGGTAGAAGGAATGGAAGCACTTGCGCGGGAAAAGGGTGTCAGTTTTGTTTTTGATGCAGAGGTCAGATCTGTAAATACAGCCAATGGGAAAGTTGCTTCGGTGAACACGGACACGCAGCAATACACCGCCGATTACGTGATTGCTGCGGCGGATTATCACCATGTAGAGCAGCACCTGCTTCCTGAAAACGCCCGCCGGTATAGTCAAAAGTACTGGGACTCCAGGGTACTCTCCCCGTCTTCGCTGATCTTCTATCTTGGTTTCAATACCCGGATTCAACGCCTCGATCACCACACCCTGCTGTTTGATGAGGACTTTGCGGGGCATGCGGACTCCATTTACAAGAATCCGGAATGGCCTGAGAAGCCATCGGTTTACATCAGCTGCACTTCAAAAACCGATGATACCGTTGCACCTGAAGGGCATGAAAATGTGATGGTACTGATTCCTGTAGCACCCGGACTGAAAGATACACCGGAAATCCGCGAAGAGTATCTGGACCATGTGCTGATGAGGATGGAACGGTACACGGGTCAGTCGTTGCGCGAACATCTGGTTTACCAGCGATCATACGCCCACGCTGATTTCGAAAGCGATTACCATGCCTTTAAGGGAAATGCCTACGGACTGGCCAACACCCTGTTGCAGACCGCCTTCCTGAAGCCGAAAATCAGGAATAATAAACTCAGCAACCTCTTTTATGCCGGCCAGCTGACAGTGCCCGGCCCGGGGGTTCCGCCGGCCATCATTTCGGGACAGATCGCCGCCAATGAAATTATTAAACAGCGCTAATACGTCAACGATGAAAGAGCTATTTGATATGATCTCAAAAAAATCGAGTAAGCTTACCACGGTAACTTATTCGACTTCATTTTCGCTGGGGATCAGATTCTTCAGCCGCCGCTTCCATGACCCTATCTATGCCATTTACGGCTTTGTCCGTTTTGCCGATGAGATTGTGGATTCATTTCATGGTTACAACAAACCCAGGCTTCTGGAGCGGTTCAGAGCGGACACCTATCTCGCCATCGAGGAAAAAATCAGCCTGAACCCTATCCTGAATAACTTTCAATGGGTTGTCAACAAATACGGTATTGAAAAGGAGTTGATCGACCTTTTCCTGGACAGCATGGAAATGGATCTGAAAGACATTTCCTATGATCAGCAGAAATTCGAAAAATATATCCTGGGATCGGCCGAAGTGGTTGGACTGATGTGCCTACGTGTTTTCTGCGAAGGTGATGATGAAAAGTACCGGAAGCTGAAACCACCGGCCATGCGACTGGGTTCCGCTTTCCAGAAAATTAATTTCCTGCGCGATCTTCATGCTGATTTCGAAGATCTCGGCCGCTCCTACTTTCCCGGGATCGATCTGACAAAGTTTGACGATGAGACCAAAAAAAAGATCGAAGATGATATTGCCCTCGATTTTGCGGATGGACTGGAAGGCATCAGAATGCTGCCACGCGGCGCCAGGTTCGGGGTATACATGGCTTATGTCTACTTCCACAAACTCTTTCTGAAAATCAAACGAACACGCTCGTCCCGCATCATGAAAGAGCGCATCAGAATTCCCAACCGGACGAAATACAAGTTGCTGTTTACATCGTATCTGAAGCACCAGTTTAATCTGCTGTAATATGAAAATTAAGGGTTTTTTCCTGCTCTTGCTGATCTTTTCCGGACAAACCGCCCTGGCTCAGGTAAGCCTCGACATGGCGCGCAAAATGTATTTCGGCATGGACAAGGATGAATGCGGGGCACTGAAACTCAGTGAAAAATTCGGGAATACACCACCCGCTGACCCGGTGCTTCTGGCCTACTATGGCGCTTCCACAGCAGCCGCTCCCAACTGCATCGGCAACCCGGCAAAGAAAATATCATACTTCCGGAAGGGAAAGCAAATGCTCGAAGAGGCCGTAACAAAAAAGCCCGGCCAGCTGGAGATCAGATTCCTTCGGTTCGCCACACAAACCAAGGCCCCCTCTTTTCTGGGTTACAACGCGAACATTCAGGAAGATAAAAAGTTTATTCTGGAAAATATCAACCGGTTCGGCAGCCAGCCGTCCAACCGTGAAACTGCAGCAAAAATCGCGGGGTTTATGGTTGACTCCGGACAACTCACAAAAGATGAAGCGTTACGGATTAAGACAGTAGCCAACTAAAACAATATGCCTGACATGGAAGAATATGTAATACTTGTAGATGCGAACGACAGGGAAACCGGGATTATGGAGAAAATGCAGGCCCACAGGGAGGCGCGGCTCCACCGGGCTTTCTCTGTATTTATCTTCAATCGGGAAGGACAGCTTCTTCTTCAGCAGCGTGCATTTTCGAAATACCACTCTCCGGGCTTATGGACCAACACATGCTGCAGTCACCCACGGCCCGGCGAAACAACTGCCGATGCGGCACACCGGCGCATGCGCGAAGAAATGGGCTTCGACTGCGAAATGGAGGAAGCATTCCACTTCACCTATAAGGCAGCCTTCGATAATAACCTTACCGAACACGAAGTAGACCACGTCTTTATCGGCACCGCTGACCAGCTTCCCGAAATCAACCCGGAAGAGGTTGAATCATATCGCTATGCTTCCCCCGGTGATATCCGGAAGGAGATG
>ERZ795057.1429-NODE-1429-length-20639-cov-6.061601_pt1 | contig 20639 bp, 17 predicted proteins | sample MGYA00375141_ERZ795057 | MGnify/ENA primary metagenome ERZ795057 (study PRJEB30186, sample SAMN05720163) | activated sludge metagenome | isolation source: Anaerobic digester | place: Hong Kong | collected 2015-01-26 ... | reverse complement strand
TTGGATTTGTTTATTCCTATTAAAGAATAAGTTCAACCATGCTATAATGAAGCATTCAATCAGTAATGAGCAGAGGTGATGGGTATGGGTAAAGAAATTTTGTATCTTCCGGAAATAGATTATTTGGTTTCACTGCAGACATATTGCATTGGAAAAAAAGATGAAGACCAAGCATATGATCAAGTAATGGAAGACGGTTCTTTAGTCTGGGAGAAGTTTTTAAAGGGATCGGACATGTATTTCATCTCTCACGATGCCCAGATGATATTCAAAAGCCGTATGTTCAATGCACTCTTGATTCATCATATCCTGAAAAACTCTGTCGATGATTTAATCGCATTAACCGGAGAAGAGTTATACAATTTGATTCTTGATTACAGGGAAATTGATCAGAAAAAACGGGAATATCGTGAGATTGTGTATGCCGAAATTGAACGGACAATCAACGAGAGTTATAACAAGAGTGAAGAAGACCTAATTGTCATGAGAGAGTTTGTCTTTAACACCGATTCATTCAAATCAAGGCTTGATGACATTTTAAAATCCACCTATAAGATATTTACAGAAGAGATATACACTGAAGCCGCACAAGGTTTGATCGAAAAGGTATTGGAAAGATTTCAGAACAAGCTTGATTCCGATGAGGTGGCTTTTTCAGACAGCATAACGGTCTTTGGCGGTTCCGAACCTCAAAAGTTACCGGAAGAACTCACGCTCTGTATGCTCTATTTTGCCTCTCAACAATACATCGTTATGCTGAAAGACATGCTGGTTCTTTTTGGAAGAGAAATTCCCAAATACGTCAAACACGTTTCCAAAGATTCAAGAATAGAGCTATTCTTAAAAGCACTTTCAGAACCCGTTTGCTATAAAATGATCAAACTCCTTTCCAAAACGCCTTTTTATGGTGCTGAATTATCACGCGAACTGGGTATCCCGGGATCAGAACTGGAAAAACATATCAGTCATATCCAACGTACCAGAATCCTAACAGCGATGAAAGGCGAAAAGAACAGGATCTATTTTGAGATCAGTAAAGATGAAGTTGAAAAGTTGTTGAAAAATCTTAAAAGCGATTTACTTAATTCATAACGGCAGTATCCTGAGAAACGGTTCTTGTGCTTAGAACTTGAACCGTTTCTTAGTACGATGAAAGGAAAGACAAATGTCAATAAACACGAAAAAAACAAGCCCTATAACCATTCAATTTCCCGTTAACCCACAAACCATAGAGGCGACTTTGAATTTCATCCAAACCCTTTCTTCCAGCTGGGGGGTTGAAAAACCTGAACAAAACAGGATTAGATTGGCGCTGGAAGAGTTACTGCTCTTTTTATTAAACACTTCCTTATCCGATCCAGGAGCAGACCCGCTTAAAATAGAATTTAATTTAGAACCCGACGCCATCCGGTTTTTATTGCATGTCAAAGGCCTGCCTCTGGACCTTGAAAAGCTGCCGATTTTTTCTTCCGATGTAAATGATCTTGAGGGTGACCCCGAAGCTTTAAACCTTTTCTTGGCCAAACACATGATGGATAAAGTCACTTTTACCAACAAAGGAAAAGAAGGCATACTCATTCAAATGGAAAAAAAACGCTTTGAACTTCATGTCAAAAACAGAATGGAAAAAGAAGAAAAACTCGAAACAGTAATTGTGTCAACCGAACAAAAACCGCTTGATTTTATTATTCGCCAGCCAAAAAAATCTGAAGCGATCGGGATTTCTAAAGCGGCTTATCTCAGTTATGGATACACCTATATTGATTTTATCTATTATCCCGAAAAAATTATTCAAATGCAAGAGCAAGGACAGTTACATTCATTAATTGTCGTGAAAGACGATGGCGAAATCATTGGACATGCAGCCGTTAAATTGAATCAAAACAATGTTAACATGGGAGAGCAAAGCATGTTGTTCGTTATCCCAGAATACAGAAAGAATTATGGCATTGCCCCCTTATTAGCTAAAGAGATTTTTGATCTGGCAAAAAAGCTGGGATTGTCCAGTACTTATACCCATGCCCTTACCATTCATCCAAAATCACAAATTCTCTTTCACAAGCTTGGTGGTCACGATTTCGGAATCTTATTGGGTTATCTGCCTAAAAAAACCGATTTGAAAGGGTTTGATTTTGAAAAAACGCCGAAAATGTCTGCGGTCATTCAATGGGTTTCACTAAAAGAACAACGGTTAAGAAGGTTCTTCACTCCCCCTGAATATGATGAAATCATCAAAGGTTTATATCAAGAAGCAAATATTCCATTTGCCATAAAGCGATCATCCCAAAAAGCGCCGAAAAAGAGCGAGCCGTATTATTTAGTCAATCGTATCGATTCATTGAACATTGCGAATATTGAAATAGTTAAGATGGGAAACGATCCTGAAAAAACTGCCAAAACCTGCTTACACACGACGAATACATTTAAAAGGCAAAAAATAGATGCCGTCTATGTTTACCTCCCGGCGGAAAAAAAAGGCTGTTCCACAATCGCTCGGATTCTGAGAAAAGAAGGGTTTATCTTTGCGGGAATGTTCCCGGACTATTTTTCCGACAGTGATGCCTTCATCCTTCAGTCCTTGAGTCTTGATGAAGATCCTTTTAACCTCATGCAATTGGCATCCGACAATGCGCTAAAACTCAAAGAACTCCTTCACAAAGAGTGGAATGCCATTTTTTAATGATACTGCTGCATTAATGGGTATCGCTTCTAAAGACTACCAATCCAACTTTCTATAGCCGTTTTCAAAGACTTCGTTGGTCTTTTGTCCGCCAAGGACCCCACGAAATGCTTGATACCGTAAGAGCTGACTCCTTGGGCGGTCATAGACGGGCTAACCGGAACAAATGACATGCCCATATGCTGCCCCAGGGTGATAAGGGATTTTAAACACATCTCCCCACCGCCGTTGATGTCCCCCACGGTGGTAAATGTCATGAGTTTCTTTTGATACAGCGTGTTGTTAGACCATAGATCCACTGCCGAATCGAAAAAGGACTTCATCTTCCCTGAGATACTTCCATAATAGGTTGGAGACCCAAGGACAATCACATCCTGATCATCCAAATCAGACTTTTCAATGCTTTTCACTTCTTTGATGGCGTCATAATACTCATTGATAATGGGATAGGTCGCTCTTAGCACCTCTATGGTGTCATCCTCTATTCGCCTCATGATCACCTCGTGGCCATTTTCCTCGGCTACTTCTGCAAAGAGTTTTCCAATTAGATAATTATTTCCCGTCACGGTATGAAACAAAATCAGAAATTTCAACCCCATCACATCCTTGGAAAAAAATAAAAAACAGGCTATCACCTGATTATATCCCATTCCCTCTTTTACTTCATACTCCATTCATCAAGAAGGTATAAAATACAGAGTAGCAAGCCACATGAAGGAGTGATTTAAAATGAAAATCCTGATCGTCTATGATTCCTTTTTCAAAAACACGGAAAAAATAGCCAGACAACTGTATGAAAGTCTTTCAAATTCAGGAACAATCGACATCAAAAAAGTAGATGAATTTTCAAACGCAGACCTGGATGGGGTTGATTTAATGATTCTGGGCTCTCCCACCAGGGCTTTTAACCCTTCGCCAAAAATGAAAACCCTCATCCAAAACATGCCGGTCGCAAGGGGGAAATCACAGAAGTTTGCTGCCTTTGACACCCGTATGAACGTCGAAGAAGTCAACAACCGTTTCTTGACTTTCATGTCCAAGTTGTTCGGGTATGCGGCGGAAAAAATGGCAAAAAAGATGCTCAAAAAAGGATATGAACAAACCGGCAAAAACGAATGGTTTTATGTGGCGGACTCGGAAGGTCCTCTGAAAGAGGGAGAATTGGAAAGAGCGGTGGAATGGGCGGAAAAGATGCTTATATAGCGAGATCAAACTCAGCTGGACGGTGTTATGTACGTCCAAAAAAACGGGCCGACAAAATAATTGATCATTTAAAAGTAACAAAAACATGATCCAAGCGTTTCGCTGATAGCTTTCCTAATCAATTAGGATGGGCAGGCGGGCGCTTGTCAAGTTTTTTTATCATTTTTCCGGTTTCATATTCCTTCATATTTAATCACCAAAAGGGTGATATCATCTGATTGTTCAGCACCTTTGACGTGATGCTTGATGGCTTCCATTATTTTATCAATCAGCTGTTGAGTCGTATCCTGAGCATTTCCTTCCAAAGCTTGTTCAAGCCGGGCTTCGCCAAACAGCTCCCCTTGTTGGTTCATCGCCTCCGTCACCCCGTCGGTGTACATCACCAACAGGTCCCCCTTGTTCAACAACAGACTTGCCCCCTCATACGCCATACCACCCATGGCTCCCAAGGCAATACCGGTCGTTTTTGGCAGCGGCTCGAGCGTGCCGTCACTTCTCAATACATAGGGCCGATTGTGTCCGCCGTTAGCATATTTGACTTCACCGGTAGAGATGGTCAAAACAGCCAGAAATTCAGTGACAAACATCCCGGACTGGTTTTCATTGCACAATTCATCATTCACCGCCCGCAGAATTTCTTCAGGGGCGTGATCGCTGTCCACCTTCGACTTCACAAGGGTCTTGGTCACAGCCATAAACAGTGAAGCGGGAACACCTTTCCCGGAAACATCACCGATGCTGAAACACAGATGATCGTTATCAATCAGGAAGAAATCATACAAATCCCCTCCGACTTCTTTTGCCGGGTGTAAAACGGCGTACAGGTTAAATTCCTTGCGTTTTGGAAAAGGGGGGAAGATCTTTGGCACAATACTCATCTGAATCTGTCTGGCCACCTTTAATTCCCCGTCAATCAGTTCCTTTTGCCGCTGTGTTTCCCGTTCTTTCACCAGATTATGAATGATATAGATAAAGATTCCCATCCCCAGAGAATTGGTGACAATCATGGGAAGGCTAACATTTTTTATAATCTCATCAATCACCTCAAAAGGCTTGACCATGACCAGATTTAGCCCCATGTGGAAGGCTTCAAAAACGGCAATAAAAAGAACCGACGTCCGGATATCCGGAAGGACTCCCTTTCTTTTCAAATAAATCAACCCGCCAATGATCCCGGCCAGAAGGGTGGAGATGGAACAGGGCCAGGCTGTCAGTCCGCCCATAATGAATCGATGAACGCCTCCGATCAATCCGGCTCCGATGCCCACAAGAGGTCCACCAATCAATCCGGCGATCGCCGGCCCCAAATCACGGATATTGGCGATGGCTCCAAGTATTTCAATCCCGCTTAAGGTTCCAAATATGGAAAACAAACCAAAGATGAGACTTAAAAGCGTTTTTTGCTGCCAATCCAGTTTTTTGTTGTTCAGAATGTGCGCATACATCTTCGTTCGGGTAAACACATATGCCAAAACGATGATAACCGCCATGTTTTTAATCAAGTTAATCAACAAATCTATGATATTGGTTATTGCCATCACCCACTTTTTTTATGCCTAATCCTTGTCGAGACAGAGAAGACCTTTAAAACACTCCAACACAAACCAATTCATGGCAAAAGTTCCCTCATCGATCATTTTCTGTATGTCATCTTTTGAAGCCAGCATAGCTTCGGTCACCTCATCGGGTTGGCAAACAACTTGAGACATGTCCACGTCATGTTCAAAGGTCCAAAGATCTGCAAAAAAACTTCTCTCATCATCAATTTTGTAACTGTTAAGCAATCGCCCCTTCTCTGGATCCACATCAATCCCCAATTCCTCTTTGATTTCTCTGAGAACTGCCATCAGTGAATCATCACCGGTTATAGCAGAGCCGCCTGTAAATTCCCACATATTCGGGAACGTTTTGTTGGGTGCCCGTTTCGATATGAGAAAACGGCCGTCGCTATTTCTGATGAAAGCAAACACGACCAAATGATATTCCCCCGGTCCCAACTGCGATAAAGAATTTTCCCGCTCCACCAGCCGCCCGGTTTTCTGACGATTCTCATCCCAAACATCCCATAATTCCATTTCATCCCCCCATCCACAAGCTGTTCAATACCCGATCAGCATTATACCACTTTCGCCTCAATCAACTCATTTGAAAGACGTGACAAAACGGAAAAAATATGCTATAATACCACACCCTTAGGGCGTGTAGCTCAGCGGGAGAGCGCTTCCCTCACACGGAAGAGGTCACAGGTTCAAACCCTGTCACGCCCACCATTTTGAAATTTTTACTTATTTGACGGATCAAAAGATATCTTTAAATAATTGATGGCCATAATGGCCGGCTTTTTTCTGGGATTGTTTATAGCTTCTTTATTATTCCAGTTCGATTGTGTCCTGTAAAGTTTCAATTTCTTCTGCTGTTATATGAAATTCTGCTAAAACATCTTCATATGCCAAATATTCCGATTGTTTGTTCGTTTTTATTCTCTTTGAAGCTAACAAAAGTAATTCCATTTTTTCCAAAGAATCGACCATTCGGTTATATTCATCAACTGAAACGATAACCGCTTTTGGCTTGTTGTTTTTTACAATAATATAGGATTCATTATCTGATTCGATATTCTTAATAACTTTAGAAGCTTTTCCTCTTCCCAAGTCTGAAACAGAAATGATATGATTTACAATATCTCTTAGATTTGAATGTCTTTTCTGCATAACATCACCTCCATACATAAAATATAATAGCATATTTTCATGTATATTTTGATGTTAATTATCATGTAAAAATTTTCGCTCGCCATTTCTTTTGTCGTTTCAGATATTGTAAGTTCCTATTTTCATGGCTTTTCTCCTTTTGTTATTAATAAATAATGATTTCATATTTTTCGATTAAATTTAAGCCATTTCATTAAAGAGACAATACTTCTCAAAATCCGTAGGGGCAATTCACGAATTGCCCATTTTAAAAACAACATTTTCTTATTTTGAATTAGAACAAAAAGGATTACGGATATGTAATAAGGGCAATTCGTGAATTGCCCCTACAAAGTACATTATTGGGTTAATATAACAATATGCTTAATAAAGAGATGCTTACCCATTTAAAATGCGCTCTAAATACCTCTCAAAATACCCCAAATTTCTTTCAAAATTAGCCCGTCCATAGCCCATTCTAAAATATTTTCCGGGATAATCATAAACAGTACACGGAAGGAGTAGTACACCTGAATCTCTCACCAGTTGATTACAGAATTTGTCAATAGGCGTGTCGATTTTCATTTCATGAAAGGCGATGGGACCCGCTTGCTGACGATTATAACGGAATAAGTGTTGATATTGACGAAAAAATCGATCCGAGATCTTCAGGTTTTTTTCGATCAGTTTTCGATTTTTTGATAGTATTTTCTCTCCATGTTTCAAGGCAACCGTTGCCAGGAACTCCGAAGGGGCACTGTTGCAAATACTGGTGAAATGTTTCATCTTTCTCATTTTCTCCATAACCTCTTTGCTGCCCGTCACAATCCAGCCGATTCTCAATCCCGGCAAACCATAGGCTTTTGACATCACCCCAAGGGATAAGGCATTCTCGCTCAGATCGGCAAACCAGGGACGTTTGATCCCATCCAGTTCCAACCCCTTATACACCTCATCGCAAAAAACAAAAATACCATGCTTTTGGGCTATCTCAGCGATTCGCTTCATTTGCTCTTCACTAAAAATAAACCCCGTCGGGTTGTTGGGATTGTTAATACACAACAGCTTCGTTTCAGGCTTGATCAGTGCTTCCAGTTCATCCAAATCCATCCTCCAGCCTGCTTCCGATTGTCTGATTTGCCATCGGTCAACAGAACATCCGATATCTTCCGCAACAGAATAAATGGACTGATAGATGGGGAACTGGGTAATCACATGGTCTGAAGGGTCTAAAAAAATGTTCAGAAAGTTATAAATGGCCTCTTGAGCACCGGTGTGAACGATGACATTTTCTGTTCCATATTGAGTATATAAATTGGCTATCTGCTCTTTTAACGCAAGACTCCCGGTAACTTGAGTATAACCCAGACTCTGCTTTAATAACGCCTCTTGCGAACCCGGTTCCATCGCTAACAATGTCTCTATGGTCAGGGTTTCACAATCGGATTGGGTCAACAAATAGGGGGCCGAAAACTCGTATTGCTCAAAAAACACTTCCAGTTGAAAATCACGGGGTTTCATGGTATCACTCCTTCACGACTTACTGTCCGGTCAGTTACGCTATAGTATATCAGCAAAAAATTAAAGAATTTAAAATAAGATCAAAATAGTCTTTTTTAGGTTATAATGATACTAACTTGTAAAAAAGCAGGTACAACAGAAAAAAACGGAGGCAAAGACTGATGAAAAAAGAACGGGTACTTATCATGTGTGTGATCGTATTCCTATTCATCCTGACGGGCTGTAACATAGGCAATAAAATCTTACCGCATCAACTATATGAAACATTCCAATCCGGCGATTTTACAGCCAACGACTGGGTGAGGGGCGGGGATAATCTGCCGGTGATGCAAAGCCAATATGTACAAAAAGGTAAATACGCCGCAGGATTTCCAAATCTCGGTGATAGAGAAAGATCATTTATGTACATCGATTTAGATATTGAAGAAGATATGGTGATCAGCTTCTACGTCAAAACAAACTTTCAGGAAGGCGGAGGGGGATTGTCCTTTTACATTGATGATGATGATGCGGGAAGATGGTTCTCTGTCAACGATTGGAAGCGGGTGATTCGAGAAATCCCGGCAGGGAAGCATCGTTTAAAGTGGGAGGTTTCCCTTTTTTCTGATCCCGGCTCGAATGAGATGATGGCATTTCTGGACCATATCATGATTTCCAAATTCATCCCATTGGGCGAACCCATAGTCTTCAACGATGATGCCTTTAAAAATTATGTCCGGCGTATCATCGGAAAAAGAGATGACAACATGGACAACCGGTATACATTGGATCAAGTTTACGCCAACGAAGTCAAAGACATTGAACAGGTTGTTATTTACGCTGACGTAACCGATATCACGGGTCTGGAACATTTCACCAATCTCCAACGAGTGGTTGGCTTTGCTGAAGGCCTTTCAGATATCCGTCCCATGACAAATCTTCAGAACATTGAAAAAGTTGAATTCAGTGAGATGCCCCTTAGTGATATCAGCCCCTTGGATGCCAGTGCCAAAAGCGGTTGTTTGAACGCTTTGGAATTTGAAGACCTCCCCTTAAGTCAAGCCTCTTTAGACTTGATAAAAACATGGGATCAAATTGAAAACCTGTCCATGAAATACATCTCCCTTGGTACTTTGGACTTTTTACCTTCAGGCAACAGCCTGATAGATCTTATCGTTGATTTCGCAGACCTTACGAACGTTGATGGCCTGTCAAATCAAACCAACCTCACGCATCTGAGCCTCAGATTTAACGAGATCAGTGATCTGAGTGCATTGACCCATTTAACCAAAATGAAAATGATAGACCTGCAATATAATCAGCTCAGCGATCTGAGTCCCCTGGAAAATCTGTCAAATTTAGAACAGCTTAATATTGGAAACAACGCAATAAACGATCTCAGTCCACTGTCCAACTTATCAGAACTCACACGATTGATGATGTATTACAACAACGTCACCGATCTCAGTCCACTTGCACAGCTTATAAATTTAGAACGATTAGGTGCGGAACATAATCAAATCACAGATATTACAGTATTGGAAAACTTGCTTGCTCTAACGAATGTGGATTTATCCAATAATCCCATTGATAGCCTTCTTCCACTCGAAGGATTGACTGAATTAACAAGAGTTGAAATAGGAAATACAAACGTCAGTGACCTCGGCCCCCTTGTAACGCTTGAGAAACTGGAATATTTATTTGCAGGACATTTAGGTATAGCAAATATTGACTCGATTCAAGCGATGGGGTATTTGAGAGTTTTGGATTTGCAGTCAAATGACATTACAGATATCACTCCTATTGTTCAAGGCCCAATCAATACCCTCGAATCAGTCAATATACAAAATAATTTTTTGGACCTTACTGAAGGATCAGAAGATATGAACAACATCCAGACACTGATCGATGCCGGGATTTTGCTCCATTACCTGCCTCAAAAGTAGTGTATCTAAAAAGAAACGCATCCTAAATCAGTCAGCTGTGTACGGCCATAAAAATTTTCTTTATGTGTCATACACAGCTTTTTTCTGGCAAAATAAGAAGCTTCCCTCAGCATTTTGAGGTATGGTCTTCTTTTCATGAAACGGACTTACTCAAAAGGCACCCCTTAAGGTGTATAATTGATGTGAACTCATAACAAAAATTATTAAATTTATTTCCCCATCCCGATTGATTACGGGAGAATGGTGTTTTGGGGTGTATAAAGATGTTTGCAATGTAAAAAAACAAAAGAAAGCGAGGTGGAACTGTTGCTAAAAAGCGAGGTAAATCAAGTCTATTTGAAAAGAAAGCAGGCTTGTGGACCCATTTTAGCAACAGGCGGTAAATGAAGAAGAAAATGATGGTATTTGTGTTATTGCTGGTCTTTTTCACTTGTGTGATGTTAGCTTTCGACCGTTTTCGACTTGATTTTTCGGATTGCAGCTTGGTCTATGCACCTTCCAGTCATACATTGCAGATTTCCGCTAGTGGAAAGGTCCTCTCTTATGGCCAGGACTGGACGGTACAACAGGTTTATCCTTATTTGTATCATTTGAAATTGAACACATGGTCGGGCTTTTTTTGGAAAGTCAATACGTCAACCGGTAATTTGTACCGGGTAACCGGCGGCTCCTTCGGATCAACCGGCGGCAATTCGACAAATATGAACATCCAAGTGGATGTAACAGGCGGTTTGGGAGCAGGTGTTCCGTCACGTTTTTCACTTCGATTTACAGATGCTTATCTGATTTATACACAAGGAACCGGTGGTATCCAAATTGCAGCAGCAAGTACAGTGTTGTCTTATGGTCAAGATTGGCAAAAAGCAGAAGTAACCCCCTATCTGATCCATATCAAACAAAACAACTGGTCAAGCTTTTATTGGAAGGTCAACACGTCCACCAAAAAACTGTACAATCACCAAGGCGGAACTTTTGGAGTGGATTCCTCAGGAAATGATACGCTTTTAAACATCCCGGTAACCGTTTATGGCCAGCAATCGATGCAAAACTACAATCTTAATTTATCCTCCGCAGGTGGCGGCTCAGTATCGGGAAGTGGCCAGTATTCAGCCGGAACGATGGTGAACATACAAGCCATTCCCAATGCCGGCTATCAGTTTGAACACTGGACACGAGGCGCATTGATCATCAGTAATCAGTCTAATTATACCTATCAGATGCCGTCAGAAAATGTCACGTTGATCGCTCACTTCTCTGCAGTGATGCAACCTTTTGGTTACTCCCTTGATCTGCAGCTAAACCCGCCTTCAGGCGGCACTGTATCAGGTGGCGGGACTTATTCTCCCGGAGCCTGGGTTAATATTCATGCCACAGCGAATCCGGGATATCAATTCACAGGCTGGACACGCTCAGATGCTTCTACCGGATGGCCAGGCGTTCCTTATTCCAATCAAGCTTCTTTCGGGTTTAACATGCCGATTCAAAATCTAACACTGGTTGCAAATTTCGAGCAGCAAGTCATTCCCGGCCAACCGAAATTAGGGGTTTATATTGAAGATCACCCTCTCGGTGTCATCGTTACAAATGTCCTGAACGGATATCCCTCGTTCGGAAAAATACAGAATGGCGACATCCTCACGCATATTCTGTTCTTAAGCCACGGGGCTGTTACGCCTTTGGGAGGGGGGCTGGTCCGTATTGGCATGAGTACCGTTTCCATCAATTTCCCAAACGGCACACCGATTCAAAACACTTCACATCTTCAGACGATTACTGCCAATATGCCCTTGGGTCATGCAGCTGTTATTTGGATATTAAGAGGTGGCATTTATCGTTTGTTTGTCTGGCTTAATCCTGGAACGGCGTTTTCATCGGGATATATATTTTAGGGACCTCAGGTATTTTCGCATCTTTGTAGGGCCCATGTGCCCTCCCGCAAATGAGATGATGTTTGATTTTCCAATCATCCCTTCGAAAATGCCCTTTTTACAGTAAAACCATCTAATAATAAAAAACCCGGAAGTCTCTAAAATGAGCACTTCCGGGTTTTTCTTTAGGTGAGTTGAACTTTATTCTTCAGGTGCCCAGACTTGAACGCCCGGGAATTCACTGTGAATGATGTAAAGTTTATCATCCGGCCAACTGCTTGCCATAACGACTTGATAGAAGATCGTTTCTCCGCTTGTTTGTTCCAAATCATTCAAGTCATGGGTTTTGAAGGCGTAAAGTCTTTCCCCTGACTGGCTATAAATATTGACCCAGTATTCCGTTTCGTTTTTAACCGTTGTCACGATGAAATGGACCGTTTCATCATCATCAAGAACGTTGGTGATCACATCAATCATCATACCGTCTGAAAGCGGAATATCAAACAATTCGGTGACCTGGCCGCTATCCGCCAAAGTAATAATAGACTGTTCGGTAGCTCTGCCATCAGAACCGGTTTGCCTGACAGTTCCTATAGCTGTTTTTTCGTATAGAGCGGTGTTTTTATAAGCATCTCTCATGATATCCAAGCCAACAATTTTGTTGTTTGAAGAATACACCTGTGCCCCGTTGCGATTCAGGTAAAAAATCTCTGTAATCGATTTTGTGATATAACTGGTATCTACATCCTGGAATTTCAATTGCCCCACTTGCCCATTTTGCCCTTCAGGGAATACATGTAAGCTATTGAGTGTTTGTCCGTCACTCTCGAGTTTTTTCACCTGATCGGGCAATAACAATAGGTTTGTCTTATCATTTCCATTAAACGCATATCCTCCCACATTGGCCGGCAAAGTTGCATTGGGATATTTATTCCCAAATGCACCTCCTGTCAGTTCTCCGTGCATAATCTGGGTTTCATCTCCTGCTGTTTTTGTTAAAACATTGAGGAAATTTTTCTGCTGTGTAGTATCCGGATAGAAATCCAACCCGATGGGTTTAGGGATATCTGTTTCACCGATAGTTTGTTCTTTTGTGTACCCTGATGAGGTTTCTTCACATATGCATTCAATCGTACAGGTCAGTGTATTAGATGTACCAAATCTGTTATTAGCGGTAAACGTGATGGTGTTTATACCCTTTTTTAGGATGACTCCTCTGGGGTAATTACCATCGAGATCGGGCTGTTGGGTGGAAATCGTTATAGGTTCTTCATCACCCACCTGATGGGTTATTTCATCGCCTCCATCACAACTAATTAAAATGGTCACATGACATTCTTCCTCTACACAGTTGGTAACTTGCGAGGGGGGTTGCTCTGCAAAAGCAATGACCGGTGGCTGGCCTTTTTCGATATTCCATCCAATGAGATTGGAGAGCCCACTTTCATTTTCCCCCTGAACTTCAATCTCATTTTCCCCATCTTGGAGTTCAACTGTTGCTTCATAGTTAAACGCATCCCCGTCATGTTCAGCTTCGGGATTGGGTGTAACTTGCTGTTGGCCATTTATTGAGACTTTTAAAGCATCCAGTTCCTTATCGGAAATGATATTGAGTGTAGCCGTATCCTCTGTGGTGGTATCCGTTGGCGGCTTGTCAGGATCCCAGGATAATTCAGGTGCACCTTCCTCCGGGCAGACGCATTCGATGGTGAAAGACAACTCTGAGAAATCAGCCCACCCTTCTCCTCTTAGGGTAATATTGTTAACACCCCTTTCTAAAGTGATGGTGACTTGGTATGTACCATCCTCTATTTCCTCGAAATCCATTAGTTCGTAGCCTTGCTCTGATCCATACTTTATTAAGAGATTAAGAAGATCTATATCAGTTTCCACCTGAACGGTAATTTCACAAGTGTCTTCCACACAGTTGTAAACTTTTTCCGGGATAACTCCCGCCAATCTAAATAGCATTTCAGGATTATAATCCACACAATGTGTTGCCATAAACATGACACTCATAAAGATCAGAACCGGTACTAATAAAGTAAATTTTAATCTTCTCGACGTTTTCATATAACACCTCACTTTTTTGAATTCTGCCTTAAAAAACAAGAATTCTAAAAATTTATATGTTGACCCAAAAAACCATCTTAGCTAATATATGGGGTGATAATTAGCTCCACTTTTTTCCTTAAGGAGGCCATCATTTCATCTTTGTTATAATGATCTTCATAGGTATATAGGAGGAGTTCAAAAAAGACTGCAGCAAAGACAGTAGAAGCAGCCGTATCCGGGTCGATTTCTTTCAATAGTCCTTTTCCCTGCAACTGATTTATTAACCCGCCCAATTCTTCCATGGCTTTGAAATCCGTTTCGGCAAATTTATTAAAAACCTTTCGTTTCTTTTTGGACAGATAGGTGGAAAGGTGAAGAACTTCTTTAATAACCGTTTTTGGCAGTTTAAAAACGATTTTGAAGCTTTTTGTGATGTATTCAAGAATCATATCAATGATGTTTTCACAAGTAATTTCTTCACTGATGAGCTCATCTCCTGATAAAACCATATTCTCCAACATGGCTTCCATATAGAGATTGGCCTTTGATGAAAAATAATTAAACAGCGTTCCTTCCGCTATTCCCGCTTGTTCACTGATGTCTTTTGTTTTGGTGTCTTCATAGCCTTTTTCTGTGAAAAGGGTATAGGCAGATTCCAAGATTTCTTTTCTGACTTTCTCCTGTTCCTCTTTATTAATTCGAGCAGACATGAGGGCTCCTTTTATATAGAATATTTTATTTTAATATGAGTGTACTCATATTATACAGAAAGTGGGAGCACTTGTCAAACCAAACATTATCAAGCATTGACAGAAAGTTTTGGATATGCTAATATAGCAGCAGAAAGAGGAGGAATCGAGCATGACTTCGATTAGTTTAACTGACCAACTCACCAGGTGATTCGCTCTGTACAAGCGTATAGAGATGAATCATTGTACAGAGCTAAAGAATAAAAGCATAAATGCTTTTTTTATTCATCACAAATAACGACTCTCATCCCTGTTGAACAACAGCGTGTTTTTTTAGTTATTTTTGGTGATTAACAGATATAAAAAGGCTGTGGGCAATGTTTCGCTCATAGCCTTTTATTTTTGCGTAAAAGATCATTTTAAGATATGAACGCTTAAAGCAGAAGGCTGATGTATTTACATCTTACTTCTGCTTTTTTTACTGGGAGGAAAATCATGAGTTTATTAACCATAGACAATTTGACACACGGCTTTGGAGAAAAAACCATCTACCAATCAGCATCATTGACTCTCAACAAAGGGGAGCGTATGGGGATTGTGGGCCATAACGGATCGGGCAAAAGCACACTAATCAAAATCTGTACCGGTGAATTGATGCCTGATCACGGACAGATTCAATGGCTTCCGAAGATCAGAATCGGTTATCTGGATCAATACGCCATGGCAGATCACAATTTGACCCTTGAGGCCTTTCTACAGTCCGCCTTTGAGGATTTGTTTGAGATTGAAAAAAGGATGTTGCAGTTATACGAGTCCTTTTCAGACAATCCAGTCCATCTCAAACGAGCTGCACAATACCAACAACAGCTTGAAACCGGTAATTTTTATCAGGTCCAAACGGAGATTGAAAAAACAGCCCAAAACCTGGGATTGACGGCCATCGGTCTAAACAGAAGAATTGCCCAACTCAGCGGTGGACAACGAGCCAAGGTTATTTTGGCTAAACTCTTGCTGGAAAAACCGGATGTATTGTTACTGGATGAACCCACTAATTTTCTGGACAGCAATCATGTGGATTGGCTGGCCAGTTATTTGTCCAATATCGAACAAGCCTTTATGATCGTTTCCCATGATCATGGATTTTTGAAGAGAATATCCAACTGTATCTGCGATGTGGAAAACGGTCAACTCAAAAAATACAACGGAACCTATTCTGATTTCATTCGTCTGAGACATCACAACCAAGAAGCTTATTTTAGACATTATGAAGCACAACAAAAACACATTAAAAAAACAGAAGAATTTATTCGCAAAAATATCGCCGGTATTAAAAGTAAAAACGCAAAGGGCAGGCGTAAACAACTGGCTCGACTGGACAGATTGCCCCCACCAAGTGGAACACAAAAAGCACCGGTGTTTAAATTTCACAGCAGCGGATCGCATCATCACTCGCTTCATGTTCAGAATCTAAGCATTGGCTACACTGAACCCTTAATCTCCAATCTCAATTTCAAGTTATCAAACGGACAAAAAGCTGTCATCACCGGATTTAACGGCATCGGCAAAACAACACTCATTAAAACACTGACCGGGGAGCTCAAACCCATCAGGGGAAAACATGCGTTTTCAGATAACTGTTCCATCAATTATTACGCACAAGACATGAAATGGACTGATCCTGAGTTAACCCCTGTGGAAATCGTCAGCAACGCCTACACAGATTTAACAGAAAAAGAAGTTCGCAAACACTTGTCCCGATGCGGCATATCCAGAGAGCATGCCCGACAGCCCATTAAAACTTTAAGCGGCGGGGAACAGACAAAGGTCAAACTGTGTCTATTAACACTCTCTCCAGCCAATTTCCTGATCATGGACGAACCCACCAACCATCTGGATAAAAAAGCCAAAATATCATTACAGGAAGCCTTTAAACGTTTCAACGGCAGTATCATTCTGGTATCCCATGAAAAGGAATTTTATCAGGGGTGGGTGGATCAGATTATTCATATTCAACGAACATCATTAATCTTATAATTAACCCCAAAAGGGGCAACTGAAAACATCCCAATGTATTTCTGATTTTTCAAAGCATTGTATAACCACGGGGGCTGTCCCCTTGGATATGATTTTTATGCTATAATTCATTAAGAACTAACCGAAAGTAAAAAAAATAGCAAAAGGTGTTAAATGAAAAAAATACCCGATGAATTTAAAAATGATATTAAAAAGGCAATTCAAATATTGAAAAAATATAGTTGTGAAAAGATTTATCTCTTCGGTTCTTTGGCCCATGAAACCGGAAACAGAAGCTCAGATATTGACCTTGCTGTAGACAAATGTCCCGAAGGTATGTTCTTTGCTATCTATGCAGAGCTCATCATGACTTTGGAACACCCGGTCGATCTCATTCAACTTAAAAATGGAGATGCTTTTTCAGAATTCCTCATCCGTGAAAATGAGTTGATCCTGGTTGCATGAAAACACAATCAAGAAGATCAGCTTTTAAAATCAAGCAAATAAACACATTGATAGATTCTTATCAAGCGCTCTTTTTGAAAGTTGAGGAGTCATCGCCTGATTTAGTTGAGTTGGCTGCTTTTGCTTCGATTTTACATTCTTTCTATAATGGTATAGAAAATATCTTCCAAATCATTATAAAAAAGGTAGATCATGAAACTATTGATGATGTGCAATGGCATAAAGAAATTTTAAGGAAGATGTCAGAGCCGAATAAAAAAAGGGATCCGGTTATTTCAATCGATACGATGTTATTATTAACTCAATATCTATCATTCCGGCATTTTTACAGGCATTCCTATTCCTTTTATCTTAATTGGAATGAATTAGAACCACTTGTAAAATCATTGAATAAGATTTGGAAGAGGACTACTAGTGAAATTAAAGACTTCTTAACTACACTGGAAAGTGAAAAATGAAACTAACAAAAGATGCTCTATTTCAGTGATTCTGGCAGAGTCTATAAAAAGTGTATATCAGGTACAATTTGGCAGTATTCAATTTGCTTTTGATTTAAAAATTACTTCTTAAAAACAGTATTATGTTAACTCAATCCTCCGTATAAAGACACAGTACTCTGGAACAGTGAAAAGTTTCTGTTATTTTGTGGACAAAAAAATGTAGGCTCTATGCTTTAGCTTCTACGGATGATTATGATGGTAAAGCATATGAATGCAATTTCATAGAAAATTAAAAATAATTTTCCAAAAACCATTTTATGAAAAGAAATTTCACCCTCTTCCTGTCTGGAAGATTTGTATCATTACTGGGAACCTCCATTCAACAAATTGCCATCCCACTGTTTATCCTGCAATTGACGGGTTCTGGAACGATGATGGGCTTATTTCTGATGATTTCCGCCATCCCTTCCCTTATCTTTCTCCCCTTTGCCGGTGTGATTGGGGACCGGGTGAACAATAAAACGGCAATGATTATCTGTGATTTTCTCAGTGGGGGGATCATCCTGCTCATGGCTTATCTTACCCATTTACAGTTGATTACTTTTGAACTGTTGCTGATCCTCCAGATTCCCATGGCTGTTAACGCCTCTTTTTTTGGAGTTGCCACTTCTTCTTTTCTCCCTCAAATCATCGAACGAAAGAGTATTGTGAAAGCAAATTCCATTAAAAGTGCTCTGGACAACATCGCCATGATAGCAGGGCCATCCATTGCCGGGGTTCTGTTTGGGTTTGCCGGAATTGAAATCATCTTTATTCTCAACGCCTGTTCTTTTATCTTGTCCGGCATCAGTGAAATTTTCATTCAATACAAGCATGTCAAACCGGAGCCGTTCAGAGGAAATGTTTTAAAACTCTTCATTTCTCAGACAAGGGAAGGACTTGCCTACATAAAAAGTGATCAACAACTGGTTTTACTCTTGCTTTTTGGAGGCGTGATTTTGAATTTTCTGATTGCCCCATTTGTGGGAGTGATTGTGCCCTATGTATCCAGGCAAGTTCTAAGTTTTTCCGCTACACAATTCGGATTGCTTGAATCGATTGCCAGTGTAGGTATTCTATCTTCATCAATACTGATTGCCTTTCTTGCCAGAAAGATTAAAAACAAACGGTTGTTTTCAATCGGAATCATTGCCCAAAGTATTGCGTTGATTTTGTATAGTGTTATTGTATTCCCCTCGGTCAGAAATTCGGCTTTGTTATCCCCATGGATGTTATTTTTTCTCATCGCCGTTTGCCTTTTTTTCTACCGTTTTTTCAACAGCCTCGTTTCCATTCCCCTAATGAGTTATCTACAGCTCAAAGTAAAAGAATCCATGTTGTCACGATTTTTCTCTCTTTTGACCCTTTTCAAAGATATCACAGTACCAATCGGTATGGCTTTGTTTGGTTTCTTGCTGGATAAAGTTCAAACCCATATCCTGCTGGCGATTATTAGTCTTTCAGGGTTGGCGATTTCAATTGTCTTTATACGCAGGATTGATTTAAAGTAACACCTTATAGCAAAATTCTTTTTTGCAGTATGATAAAACAGCGGGGACAGATGTAATTAAAGAATCTAAGCTTTGTCATTTTGCGCTTTTTTTCGCTTCTTTCTTGGTATTAGGCGGTATTTTATTTCCCAAAGCAACAGTTATAATTAATACCCACAGAGACACCATTCTGGAAGCCATGGACCGTGTGTTTGTGCTGCATGATAAGCGATTTTCGGATGGGATGTCAGTAAAGGAGTTGTACGAGAACAAAGCATTCAAAACGCTTTTTCCGTATTCTGAAAAGTGAAAAACTCTCCGCCATAGTTTTTCAATAATCTTGACTGTTTGAGTAAAATCATCAAGGATTTTTGTCCGTTCCCGTTGTTTTTGAAGCAACTACTTGAAAAATGATGATATAATTGAAAAAGAAGACAGAAAACAGCCGAAAGAAAAATAGCGATATCATTTTGATCAAAATCGGGATGAGAAAAATAATATTTATACATCCATGTAACGGGGTGAGTAAAATGAGTGATATGAAACACTATATTGGGAAGTACAGTTATTCTGGTAAATTTAAACAACAGGACGACGGCTCCAGTTTGTTGGAAGTCAGTGAGTTTGAATACGATGGTAAATATTATCAGCCTTCTGAACCTTTACAGTTCAAAATAACGCCACAACCGGAAGAGGGTGGATGGTTTTTAGTACAAGATGAATCAATAGGCGTTTGTATAGGTGGTGTGGATTTTGAGGAAGCGATCGGTAACGCCATCATGGATGCTGCCCTTCAGTATGAAGATTTGATATGTGAAGAGGGTCCTATGACAAAGTCTTTGAAAGTTATTCAAGAAAAAGTTAGAGCATGGATGGTGCACGCTATTGACAGTAAGGCTCAGTAAAAAGATTGAAAAAGCCTTGAAGAAAAACGGATTTGAGAAGCTGGCCACACATCACAGCAGGTATTTCTATCGAACTCTATCTGGCGTAAAAGCTCCCGTGAAAACTTTTATCAGCCATGGATCAAAAGATTACTCAGACCAGCTGCTATCTGAATTGGCAATCCAATTGAAACTCACTAAAAAGGAACTTCTCAGATTTATAGACGGTGAGATGACTCAAGAGGAGTATGAATCAATCTTGAGGATTAAAGGGATTATTTAATTCTGCACTTTGAGCAGTATTTCCTTGAGTATTTTTTTTAAGATTCAGCCTATTTGTTCCGGCAAAACTTAAAGGAAATCATTTTTCAGTCCTATGTATACGTCTGTTGAGAAACAGAATCCGTAGATTGGAGAAGTAATAACAGTTATCTAATCTCGTGAGAAAACTCAGGATAAAAGCACCTTTAAAAAGGATTCCCTTTCCTCCCCCTCAAACTCCCAAGTGCATAAATATCCAAACATCTCGGAAACATTAATCTTTTTACAAAAACGGCTGATCTTTGCATAATCGGGATCAGAAAACCGCTCGCTGAGAACATCTTCAACATCAAAACGCCAAGGAGTGGTTGAATAGCGAACGTACTGCCTGAAATAAACGTTGAGTTGTTCGAGTT
>ERZ795057.1428-NODE-1428-length-20642-cov-6.744450_pt1 | contig 20642 bp, 23 predicted proteins | sample MGYA00375141_ERZ795057 | MGnify/ENA primary metagenome ERZ795057 (study PRJEB30186, sample SAMN05720163) | activated sludge metagenome | isolation source: Anaerobic digester | place: Hong Kong | collected 2015-01-26 ... | reverse complement strand
CGGAGTCATATGTATCGGCAGGTGCCGCAACCATCCCGCCGGCGTTACCGTCATTGTAAAATACCAGCCCGCCATAACGTTCTGTAGCGCTGAAGGCCCAGCCCGAGTTAAAAGAGACTTCGTTCCCATACGCGGTGCCGTCACTGTTGATCGCATAAGCTCTTACATAATACGTTGTATTTTCCGTAAGCCCTGTCATTGTGGCATCGGTAAATGCGCCGGTCCCGGTTGAAGAACTGGCTGACGTCGAATCTGCGGTTGTAGGGGCGGTTGATGTGCTCCAGCAAATCCCCTTTTCAGTGACTGATGAATTGCCTTCACTGGTGACATCCCCACCGCCTGTTGCGGAAGTGCCTGATAACGCAACAGTAAAGGTCAGGTTGCCTGCGATTTCCGTGGTGGAAACTATGGCAAGCGGTGAAATTGTTACCGTAACCGTATAGTCTTTCGAGGAACTGTCCTCAGCGTTAACCGTATACGTGACGGGATTTGTGAAGTTATTGGAACTGCTTCCGCTGGTCTGTAACACCGTGTCGACATATACACTTTCTCCTGTTGTTGTAAAAACAGCGATCAGGTTTGTGGGATCGGTCCCGAACGGGACGGTAAGTGTAATGGTATCTTCATTAACAGTCCCGGTCACTGACGGGTCCGTAATGCTGAAAGCGGTGATATCCTTTTCTGAAGATAACTCCGAACCGCCGTCGCCGCCTCCTCCTGTTCCACTTTCGTTGTCACATCCGGTTAAAAACAGAAATACCGGTATAAAAAGGGCCATAAACAGTAACGATTTTTTACGCATCTATTCCTCCATTATGTTATGGGCACCTCTAAAAATCAGGAGTTTCATTATTATCAAATATGATAAGTCCTGATTTTATCAGATATTGTGCCCACAAGGGAACATCAAAAAAATAATTTATAGAGGTTCCCTTATTTAAAAAATATGTATTTCCAGTTAAACCGGAAAACCATAGTTACAATCCATGCATGTTAACGATGCATACATTAATTGAATTGATTTATACAATATAGTTCAATACCGGCGGGCTGTAAATAGGGCATTTTACCCTATTCGCTCTATCCGTGAGAGGATATACCTTTATTGTTTTGGTCTATCAAAAAGGCCGAAACGTCTTCCCTTGATAATCGCCTCTGAGCGGGAGTGTACGTTCATTTTTTTATAAATATTTTCGATATGCCGTCGTACCGTGTGAGGACTGATGTTCAGTTCATCGGAAATATCAGTATATACAAAACCGAGCGAAACGAGGTTTAATATCTCCAGCTCTCTTTTACTGATCAGGTCCTGAAACCCGGAATCATGCTCACTATTCTGCAGTAGCGGCTCCGCCTCTTTCTTCGAAGTAATGATCCCGTCAAGCCTGTAGCGGTTGATAATTTTACGGGCAACAGACGGGGACATGGGCCCGCCGCCAAGATGCATGACCATCAGTTCCGCCAGCAGGAGCGACGGCTCGATGTCCTTTAAAAGATACCCGTTTGCCCCTGACTCAATGGCGCGCACGATATTATTCTGGTCCTCGAAAATGGTCAAGACCACAATTTTCAGGCCTGATACATTTTCCCGCAGGCGGCTGATGCATTCGATACCGTCCATGCCGGGCAGCCCTATGTCCATGATCACCAGGTCCGGAAGATTTTCAGGTATGCCCTTGCACGCCGCCTCTCCTGAAGGATACCATTCAAGGAACTCAAAATCGTTACTCTGCCGGATAATATTCGACAACTCGGCGGCTGTCTTTTCATGGTCTTCCACAATGGACACTGTAATCTTCATAGTACCTTTAACAATCTTTCCTGAATATATCATGACCCGTAAGTCGTTACCCGGCTCTGCGGAACAACCGCATGTACGGTTACAATATGTAAGATATCATTGCACAGGTCAATAGGTCATCATGCCCTATAACCGGGAAACAATAAGGAGAAACACCGAGCCCCCCTTCTTCCTTCTCAGCGACCTTGCGTCTGCCCCGAGTGCATCTACCCTGCTGGAAATGTTTCTTAAACCGGAACCTTCCCATTCGACATCAGGCCGCCAGTCAAACCCTCTGCCGTCATCAATTATAACCAGGTAGTAATTATCACCCTTCTTGTACCAGCGTATGTCAACAGCTTTTGCTCCCGAATGCCGTATTAAATTGGTCATCCACTCAAGAAATATTCTCTGAATATGAAGGCTCTTCTCAATGTCAAACCCGGTACTCGCGGTATCAATGCGGCTCTTGACGGAGTATTTGCCTGTTGACTTGAGTCGTTCGAGATATGCGAGCATCTCTTCCCCTATCCTGCTGTCAACATCGTCAGATTGATTAAGGAGATAGACAATGTCCCTTAATTTTTCCAGGGTGATGCGGACCCTGTTGGCCACAGGTACAATATAATTGCGTTTTTGCGTTCTGGTATCCGATGTTTTTTCATGGTCTGGTATTTTAGTTCTATGTGTTGAAGATTCGAGCTCAAGAATAATGCCTGTAAGCTCTGATCCTATTGAGTCATGGATGTCGCGGCTGATCCGCATTCTCTCCTTGATCAACTTTTCTCTCTGCTCGCTCGCTTTTGCCTGGGCCAGTTCTTTCTCCTCACGCAGAATATTTATCCTGTTGGCCAGACCAAGGGAAAGGAGAACCGTTTCCAGCGCGGCGCCGACCTGCATGCCATAGAGCGTAAAAAAGGTCAGGGTCAGATGCATTACGGCCTGGATCGAAGAGATAATGCCGAAAACCAGGAACAGTGTCCAGGCGATTATAAAATAACCTCCTGATCTTGAGCCCCTTTTCCATGCCAGTACTGCCACTGTCATCCAGAATATTACACAGAGAGTGCCCCATGAAATCGCCGCAATATGACCGGTCGTATAATCCGCGAAAAAAGCAATGAATAAAATTGAGGAAGAAAAGCCTGTGACGAATGGAAATATTTTGTCCAGCTTTGGCGTATAAAATTTTGTGTCCACGAAATTTCGCACAAAGGCCGTAACAAAAAGAGTCGCTATACCTAAAAAGAAAACATGGGACCTCTGCCCCCACCAGGGAGAGTCGGGCCAGAGATACTCATAGGCAAAACCGTTGTCAATGAGCAAGAAGAACACGACCGATATTATATAGAGCACATAATAGAGATAGCTTCTGTCCCTTACAAAGAAAAATAAAAAGAGATTATATAAGGCCATTATAAGCATGATGCCGTAGAACAGGCCAAATATAAACTGCTGCACATGATCAAGCCGGTAAAATTCCCTGGATGAGATGATGTTAAACGAGAGTACCGTTGCCTCTTCGGTTTTAACGCGGACATGGAAAACCTTTTTCGCTTCGGGTCCGGCAGGCAAAGGGAAAACTATTTTTCTGTGTTTGATCTCTCTTTCCGCGAAGGGCAAAAGGCGGCCCGCCTTCTTAAGGGTATATGAACCCCTTCCATCGGGGATATAGAGTTCGACCCTGTCAAGGAGAGGATAGTATGCCTCAAGAAGCCATTGCCTGTCAGGGGCGTTCCCGAAATCAACCTGAAAACGGATCCAGTAAACGGAATCCGAATAACCCAGATTGAGATTGTGTTCCTTGTTGGGGACAAACATCCTGCTGACATTGACATCAGACGCAATGTCCCTGATGTCCCATTTTTGTTCTTTATCTTCCAGAATATCAATATGTCTATCCAGGGAATATTTTTCGGTGTGTTCATTGATAATCAATGGAGGGGCGGCAGGAAGTGATGAAGGAGAAAGACCCTGAAGTATGATAATGGCAAATAGAATTTTCAGCATGGTGAATTCCGCAATGTTTTTTATCCGTGAATGTTGCACAATTCAAAGGATAGAAGTCCATTCGCACATGGCAAGTATAATACTCGCTTTCTTTACATATATACTCTTCATTGCGCCGGGGATTGGGGCTTTAAAGAGTTCCCAGCCGGGATTTTTTATTGACAATTCGATGGTATCATATTTAATACCAGAATGAAAAGGTTGAAAATCGTCCTTGATTCAAATGTGATATTCTCCGGTTTATTATCAAAAAAAGGAGCTTCATTCGGGTTATTAAAAATTATTCCTGAAAATAAATTCACGATTGTAATATCAGTTCCGTTAATTATTGAATATGAGTCGGTATTAATTAAGAATTTAACGAAACTGCATCTTAATAGATCTGATATAAACGATTTTCTTGATTATTTGTGCGCCGCCGGTGAACACGCGAAAATATTTTATTTATGGAGACCCCTGTTAAAAGATCCTTATGATGATCATGTTTTAGAAGTAGCTGTTTCTTCAAATTCACAATATATTATTACCTATAATATAAAGGATTTTAAAGAGGCCCAATTGTTCGGGATACACGTTATTACTCCCGATGTTTTTTTATCCGAGATAGTTGCGTAAGAGGTTACAATGTATGGGAACATTAAGTCTCAGAATCCCTGATTCCTTGCATTCAAAATTAAAGAAATTGTCGAAAAAAGAGAAGGTCTCATTGAATCAGTTAATAAACAGTGCAGTGACCGAAAAAATATCGGCTCTTGAGACTGAAGAATATTTAATTGATCGTGCCAAAAAAGGAGATCTGAAAAAATATCTCAAGGCGCTGGACAAGGTAGCTGATTAAGATATGATGAATGGTGATAATATTTACCCGCGACCCGGCTGAACCAGCAACACCATCCCCCTTTCTCGCTCCTCGTGTGTAGGCCAGGATACAGGATGAATGTTTCACCTCTTTCCTGTTTTTTTCTTTTTCATGAAAAATTAAAGATAGTACCAGTAACGGTAGCGTAACGGTAGTAAAGGGGTTTTGCCGCTTTTGGAGCGAGTTAAAATATAAGCCTTCGGCTTGCAGCACGCCCAGCGCGAACATCCTCTTCGCGCTATCGGGCGAGGGAAGAGTGCGCGCCGTTATCCACACCAGGGGTGTAGCACGCTACGCCCCTGCGGGGGACGGTTTCTCTGTGGCTGTCTATAGCATCCCCCTAACCACTTCGACTTCGCTCAGTGCATCGCCCCGGAGGGGGCACAAGAGTGTGCGCCGGGGATTGCGGTGTGATGACGGCCCCCTGAAGGTATCGTATGAGCATTAATAAACAGTTGACAAAATCCATAAATGTGTTACATTGTAACTCATAGAGGCAAATCATGAATCAAACGTTGACTATCAGGATCCCCGACGAGTTAAAAAAAGACCTTGAAGAAATAAGCAGAATCGAACAGAAACCGATAAGTGATCTTGTCCGGGAATCACTCCGCAGGTATATCGCCATCCAGCGATTTCGACAGATCAGAAATATGGTCCTTCCTTTTGCCGAAGCGCAGGGTATCCTCACTGACGATGACGTCTTTAAAATAGTTTCATGAAGGTCGTTCTTGATACCAATATCATTGTCGCTGCCTATGCCAGTCGGGGCCTGTGCAATTCATTGTTTGAGCTTTGCCTTGACCGGTGTTCTGTGATCATCAGTGATTTTATTTTAAATGAGGTCAAAAAAACCCTGGCAAAAAAGCTTAAAATGCCTGATACGAATGTCACGACCGTCATTGATTTCTTAAAAGAATTCTGTATCCTCTCTTCTTATTCCAGATTAGCTGAAAGTGTTTGCCGTGACAAAAGTGACAATGAAATTCTCGCCCTGGCGGTGAGTAATAATGCTGAATATATTATTACCGGTGATAATGACCTTCTGGTGCTCCGGGAATATAACGGTATTCCCATCGTAAATCCCAGAGATTTCTGGGGGATTGTCAAAAATATAAAATAATTATGCCCCTTTTTTGTCTCGCCACAAAAAAGGGGCGAAAAAAAGGCGCTCACTCAATCGCCGTGAGGGGCTTGCTGCTCATGCGGCGCAGTGCCTTATCCCCCGCGTCAGTAAATCCTTTCGTATACCTGAATCTTCGGTATCCTGAATCCTCCGTCACGTCAGTGGCATGAAGGTGCGGTGGGGGGCTCGTATTGTCATCCTGACAGACTCGCCCAGCGCGGGCGTCCGTGCCCGCGCTATGGGGAGAGGGAAGAGTGCGCGCCCGGTTCCACACCAGGGGCGTAGCACGCTACGCCCCTACAGAGACGGTACCTCTGTGGCTGTCTTTACCAGAGCGCTCCTTACGGCATTTCAGCTTCGCTCAGTGCATCGCCCCGGAGGGGGCACAAGAATGCGCGATCGGTTCCACACCAGGGGCGTAGCACGCTACGCCCCTACGAGGGACGGTTTCTCTGTGTCTGTCTTTATCAGAGCGCTCCTTACGGCATTTCAGCTTCACTCAGTGCATCGCCCCGGAGGGGGCACAAGAGTGCGCGATCGGTTCCACACCAGGGGCGTAGCACGCTACGCCCCTACGAGGGACGGTTTCTCTGTGTCTGTCTTTATCAGAGCGCTCCTTACGGCATTTCAGCTTCACTCAGTGCATCGCCCCGGAGGGGGCACAAGAGTGCATGCCCGGTCTTTAACCATCCTTATCTCTGTGCCCTCCGTGTCTCTGTGGCTGTCTTTACCCGAGCGCTCCTTACGGCATTTCGGCTTCGCTCAATGCATCGCTCCGCTCAACGACCGGAAGAATTACGCTTCTGAGAGGGGGGCTTAAGAAAAATGGTGTCCGATAGGTGATTGTTCTTGACGATCAGAAAGAGCAGGGTAGGATTGGGGGGAATAACGTTGAATGGATTCAGGAAAGCCGGGTTTTATTGGCAGGTGATAATGAATAAACGAAATGCGGGAACTATTGGTTTATATGCAAGGCAGAGCGTAGCATTATTTAACCAACAGTGGATTTATGATAAAATTACCCCGACGTCCATGGCACGCCAAAGAGATAAAGAAGGAATTGTATGGCCAAAGCAAAATCAGCACCGAAAAAACAGAAACCAATGGAAGAAACCCTGTGGGATTCTGCAAACAAGCTGCGAGGGAAAGTTGAACCGTCAGAATACAAGCATGTAGTACTCGGCCTTATATTCCTGAAATTTGCCAGTGACAAGTTTGAGCAGCGGAAACAGGAACTTATAGACGAGGGCAAAGAGAAATACACGGAAATGGTTGAATTTTATACCATGAAAAACGTGTTTTATCTACCTGAAAAAGCCCGCTGGAAGTATCTGAAAAAGAATGCCAAACAAAATGACATTGCACTGAAAGTTGATACAGCCCTTGCGACTGTTGAAAAGAATAACCCCTCTTTAAAAGGCGCATTGCCTGATAACTATTATTCACGACTCGACCTTGATGTTGCAAAGCTCGCCTCTCTGCTCGACACTATTAACAATATTGATACCCTGGCTGACAAGGAGCAGGATATCGTGGGCCGTGTGTATGAATATTTCCTGAGTAAGTTCGCCCTTGCCGAAGGTAAAGGAAAGGGCGAATTCTACACGCCAAAGTGTATTGTTAATCTTCTTGCTGAAGTGATTGAGCCCTTCAGCGGGACCATTTATGACCCGTGCTGCGGGTCGGGCGGCATGTTTGTACAATCGGTGAAATTTATTGAGAGCCACCACGGAAACAAAAAGAATCTTTCTATTTACGGCCAGGAATATACCTCAACTACTTATAAACTTGCAAAGATGAACCTTGCAATAAGAGGGATTTCCGGCAACCTGGGAGATGTTGCTGAAAACAGTTTTTTCCGTGATCAGCATAAAGATTTAAAAGCTGATTTTATTATGGCAAACCCGCCCTTTAATCAGAAACAGTGGCGTGCTGATGATGAGCTTAAAGATGATCCGCGCTGGAACGGTTACGAAGTACCGCCCACGGGCAATGCCAACTATGCATGGATACTGCATATGGTTTCAAAGCTTTCGGAAAAAGGTGTCGCCGGATTCATTCTTGCCAATGGTGCGCTTTCAGGCGGCGGGGATGAATACAGAATCAGGCGGAAGATGATTGAGAATAACTTAGTGGAAGCGATTTTGATACTGCCCCGTAATCTTTTTTATACCACTGACATTTCTGTTACAATCTGGATTCTGAATAAAAACAAGAAAGCCCGTACAATCGAACACAATGGCGAAGTGAAGAAGTACCGTGATAGAGAACGTGAAATTCTCTTCATGGATTTACGGCAGTGGGGCGAGCCATTTGAAAAAAAATACGTGCAATTTTCTGAAACGGATATCCGTAAGATAACAGAAAATTATCATAATTGGCAAAACACCGGGTTTGAAAAAAATTACAGCGATATTCCAGAGTACTGTTACAGTGCATCCTTTGAAGAGATTAAAAAGAAAGATTTTTCACTGGTGCCAAGTAAATATATCAAGTTTGTAAACAGAGATGAGAATATTGATTTCGATGAAAAGATGAAATCCCTGCAGGATGATTTCGCAGTCTTATTGAAAGAAGAAGAAGCATCGAAGAAAGAGCTTTTGAAAGTTTTTAAGGAACTGGGTTATGAGATCAAATTATAAGAAGCTTGGCCCCTATATACAGGAAGTAAATGTGAAAAATAATGACTTATCAATTGATCATTTACAAGGAATTTCATCTATACATAAATGTTTTATGAAATCAAAGGCAAATATTATAGGTGTGGAATTTCATAATTATAAAATAGTGAAAAAATATCAATTTGCATTTAATCCTAATACAGCAAGGATGGGAGATAAAATTCCAATTGCACTTAATTTAGATAAGCCATGTATTGTATCTAGTATATACCCTGTTTTTGAAATTAAAAACGAGTCAGAACTGATGCCAGAATATTTGATGATGTGGTATAAACGTTCTGAATTTGATCGCTTCGCAAGATTTCATTCACACGGTAGTGCACGGGAAGTATTTGGATGGGAAGAGATGTGCAATGTTGAACTCCCTGTCCCTTCTATCGAAAAACAGGAAGAAATCGTTGCTGAATACAACACCATTGTAAACCGTATCCGGATAAATGAAGAACTGAACCGTAAGCTGGAAGAAACTGCGCAGGCGATTTATAAGCAGTGGTATGTTGATTTTGAATTTCCAGTTTCAGAAGAGTATGCAGATGAGATCGGCAGGCCGGAAATGGAAGGAAAGCCATATAAGTCGAGTGGCGGGGAGATGGTGTGGAATGAGGAGTTGGAGAAGGAGATTCCGAAGGGGTGGGAAGTAATTACAGTAAAAAAATTCTGTAAGGACATGAAATCAGGTGGAACACCAAATAGAGAAGTTACTGATTATTGGAATTCGAAGGATATTCCTTGGTTAAAAACAGGTGAAGTGTGTAATCGGGTTTTAGTTCAATCTGAAGAGTATATTTCATTTAAGGGATGTCAAAATACATTTTATCATGATTACGAAACTAAAAAATTGAAAGTTGTTTCGAAAAAAGCAACGAAAAAAAAGCCTGAAGAATGTTTGCCATATCCATTACTCAAACAAGATCATTCATATCGTCAAGGAAAAGATGCTAGAGCAAAAGAATCTTTAAAAATGATGTATGTTGGCTTTTCACGCCCTACACACTTGCTTTGTTTTGCCTGTCTGAAAGAAAATATAACCGATAGTTTAGAAAGTTATAGATCAGTAGGTTGGGAGATTAAAGATTTAACCCAAGACCCTGTTCAGAGAGAGGTGTTAAATGGATAAAGTGAAAAACTCCATGACTTCCTCCCCCGAATCCCAGAACACAGAATTCAAAAAATCCTGGCATGATGACTACCTTAAATGGGTTTGCGGTTTTGCCAATGCCATTGGCGGTATTATATATATCGGCAGGGACAACACGGGAAAGGTTGTTCACCTGCCGGATTACGCAAAACTCATGGAAGACATCCCGAATAAAATCCGTAATGCTATGGGAATCATCTGTGATGTGCAGCTGCATGATGAGAAGGGGAAGAAATTCATATCCATTAAGGTAAATCCTTATTCCGTGCCGGTTTCTCTGCGCGGCAGATATTACTACCGTTCGGGTAGCACGAAGATGGAACTTACCGGTGTTGAATTAAACGAATTTCTGCTTAAAAAAGCAGGCAAAACATGGGATGACATAGTAGAAGAAGGAGCATCCATTAAAGACATCGATGAAAAAAGCCTTACAAAATTTATTGAAGACAGCAGCGAAAAAGGGCGGATGCCTGCGATTAAGGGATTATCCCATTTTCAGATACTTGAAAAACTAAAACTGACTGATGGCAGAAAGCTCAAGCGCGCTGCCATTATTCTATTCGGTAAAGACCCCATGCGTTTCTATCCGAATATCCAGGTAAAGATAGGCAGATTTGGCAAAGACAGCGCTGATTTAAAATTTCATGAAATAGTAGAAGGTAATCTTATTCACATGCTGCATGAAGTACAGGTACAACTCAATTATAAATTTTTAACACGCCCGGTTACATTTGAAGGTTTTCAGCGTATAGAAAACGACATGTACCCCATACCCGCTCTTCGGGAAATGCTGTTAAATGCCCTTGTTCATCGTACATATATGGGAGCTACGATACAAATGCGCGTATATGATAACAGACTCTCAATCTGGAACGAAGGAACCCTCCCGACAGGAATAAGCCTTGAAGACCTGAAAAAAGAACATAGCTCTCGGCCACGTAATCCGATCATCGCAAACGCCTGTTTTTTAGGGGGGTACATTGATACATGGGGACGCGGTACACTTAAAATTATCAACTCATGTAAAGATGTCGGTTTGCCTGAACCTGAGATAAAAGAGACGAACGGCGGTGTTGAGGTAACCCTGTTTGTTAGTGCAGAACAGATGATCTCGGAAGGAATTACCGAAACGTCAGGAAAAGGTCGGGAAAAGGTCGGAGAAAAGGTCGGAGAAAAGGTCGGAGAAAGTTTAACGGATAATCAAAAAAAGATCATCTATATACTCTCTCAAAATCCCAGGGCTTCAGCAAAACAGCTGGCTGAGTCAATAGGTATTTCACAACGTAAAATTGAAGAAAATATACGGAAATTGAAAGAGAAATCATTTTTAAAGCGTGTCGGTTCTGCGAAAAGCGGACACTGGGAGATTATAGATGACTAAATTCACCGAAGAAAAACTCGAACAGGCAGTAATCCAGCTCTTTGAAGCACAAGGCTACAAACACCTTGCAGGAGAACATATCCACAAAGAAATGGCTGATGTATTGCTTCGTGATGACCTGAAGCAGTACCTTCTGAACAGATATGCAGATGAAGACATAACAATAAATGAAATAGACGCAATTATCCGTAAACTTGAACTCTACCCCGCGTCAGTAAATCCTTTCGTATACCTGAATCTTCGGTGTCCTGAACCGTCCGTCACGTCAGTAGCATGAAGGTGCGGTGGGGGGCTCGTATTGTCATCCTGACAGACTCGCCCAGCGCGGGCGTCCGTGCCCGCGCTATGGGGAGAGGGAAGAGTGCGCGCCCGGTTCCACACCAGGGGCGTAGCACGCTACGCCCCTACAGAGACGGTACCTCTGTGGCTGTCTTTACCAGAGCGCTCCTTACGGCATTTCAGCTTCGCTCAGTGCATCGCCCCGGAGGGGGCACAAGAGTGCGCGCCTGTATCCACACCAGGGGCGTAGCACGCTACGCCCCTACAGAGACGGTTTCTCTGTGTCTGTCTTTATCAGAGCGCTCCTTACGGCATTTCGGCTTCGCTCAATGCATCGCTCCGCTCAACGACCGGGAATATTACGCTTCTGAGAGGAACATTCTAGCCTGTCATCACGGACATTGTTATACTCATGATCGGTTTCTGTGCGTCACATTGAACTTGCCGAAAGGTGGCTCAAATGGATCTAAATAGACACCTGCTGTTATTTTGATCTGCCAGGATCGCCCAGAACACATGTCTTCCTGTCATCAAGCCTGCAATGATGTATTGGAAGCGGTCTTTACTTTTATGAGATATCGTTTTCGGGGAGCAAGTCATAAAAATAATTTATGTTTATAAAAAATATAACCAACAATGGAGCAAAATATTTTATTTTATTACAATTATATAATTGACATTATAAAAATATTAATGTTCTAATGTAAGTAGCAAAAATAAATACTATTAAAAAGGAGCATTCGAATGAAATCAAAAGGCATTGCGTATTTACTATGGTTATTAGGTATTTTGGGAATTCTTGGTTTCCATCGTTTTTATATTGGTAAAATAGGTACTGGGATTCTTTGGTTGTTGTCTGGTGGTATTTTTGGATTTGGAGCGTTAATTGATCTTTTCACCTTGGGTGGACAGGTTGAACAGTATAATACTAACGTTCAATTAAAAACAATACGAACAACTACTGAATCTGCAGCAAAATTAAATGAATCAAAACTAAAAAGTGAAATTGCATGATTATAATGATGTAATTTATAATTATAAATCGACAGCTATACATATTAAAATGTATAGCTGTTATTATATTTAAAGGATTTTTAAAATAATGGTCAGTATTGATGATAAAAAATCTAAAAGGAACTAAAAATAGATTTATTTTATCAGTATTTTTTTTTAGTATTGCAATCGTATACCTGATATCACCAATTGATTTTATTCCTGATATATTAATACCTGCTGGATACCTTGATGACATACCATTTCTTCTACTCACAGCAATTAATGCTGGTCACTCATACAAAAAATTGAAAAATGAACAGAAAAAATAATAAATGTAACAATCTATTATCATTTAATATTACAGTATTATATCGTTTTTGGTATTTTTTTAAAATAAGGGAACCTCTATAAATTACATTTTGGATGTTCCCTTGTGGGTACAACCATTGGATAAATCAAGTTTTATCATTTTTCAGTTAATGAAAAAACCTGATTTTTAGAGGTACCCATAATACAATATTTTTTAAAGGTGTGATCATGACGAATAAAAAGTTTTTAATGGTACTGGGAATTTGTTTATGTTCTATATTCTCTTATTCACAAAATCAAACAGATATCGAAACTGATGAAGAACAAATAATGGAGCCATCTTCAGTTGAAATTTGCAATAACTGGAAATCTGACTCGACCACTATTATGAATTTAATCAAGGACGTGCGTTCCTTTAAAAAAGATTATAACGATACCGATATACAGTCTGAATATAAAAACGAACAGATGAATAAAACAGTTATTAAAATTAATAAAAAGTATATAAATACAATAATAACATTACATGCGGTACGAGTACGAGATGTTACACCGGAAAAGGTTATTTCAGATTATGGGATTAAGCAGAGAAATCTCATAATAAACGAACTAAAAAAAAATCAATCTTCAAAATATCTGTTTGCGCTGGGAGAAGCTGGTAATAATCCGTTACTGGACTTGTTAATTTCCTTAAATCTGTCTATTTGTGATAACTGTTTCAAAGCAACCGGGCGGTATGAAATGTTATGCGAAATTCCAAAAGTAGAAATATCAGACGAAGGCATCGGATGTACATATTCAAAATTTAATTCAGGCATTGATGGTGGATCGAGTCCGGGTGATAGTTCTGAAACAATTGAAGTTGAAATAAGATGTATTATTAAATCAAAATCGGATGCTGTTAAAATCAATAAGGGTTCAATTAACCAGTTGAAGTCAAAAATTAAGTGTATTAATTATGATTCTAGTTTTTCTTCAGAAAAAGTTATTTTAATTTTAGAGAAAATGTAATTACGATTTTAATTAATAGATGTGAGCAGTTTGACATTTCGACAGGCCCAATGCGAAGCAGGCTCACTGTACCACTTGTCGAAGGGGCAGGTGGCTCCCCCCCCTTGGGGCAATCCCCCAATCTATCAGCACGGGCGAAAATTATTGACAAAGGGAAATTGACCTTATACCCTTCATCACAACCGGGAATGAGTGCTTGGTCCCGGCCGGGATTTTTGCTTAAATAAATTTTATTACGTATTCTTTAATGAGGTATTATATGAAAAAAATAAGCGCCCTGTTATGTATGGTTTTAATTACTGCAGCCATGGCTAATCCACGCTATGTGGAGGTGCAAAGCGAAAAGCCGGGAAATCCGGGCCTTTCGGGTTACTCAACGATCTTTGTCGGTAAACTGAACCTTCCTGCCGACCTGTGGCAGACATTCGGCTATGAAAGCAGGGAGGCATGGATCAGTGTCGTCAACGATGTGAACAACAATAAATTCAGGATTTACATGGATGAGCTGGCGCCGGACAAAAAAATTGTAGCGCCTTCAGCGGGCTTTAACGGCAAAGAGGGGCTTTTCGTTAAATTCGCTTACCGCGGGTTCAGGCACAACACCGGCACGGCCTTTACCCACCGTGTGCATACCATGGATGTTACGGTAACGATTTATGACAATAAAAGCAAAAAACAGCTTTACACGGCGAACCTGGGGACCCAGACCGCAGGCATGGGCAAGCGCGGATGGATGATGAACAGCTTCGAAGGCAGGCTGGACAACCAGATATACAACCTGTGCAGCTTCATTGCCGGTAAGTTATAATACATACCCCTTCACTGCCAGTGAAAAACACCTCGGCCGCCAGGCCGCAAAAGTATGCCCGCAGGGCAATGTCTCACTCTTACCCCCCTTATTAAGGGGGGCCGGGGGGATTTCTTTCTCCCCCTTTATCAAAGGGGGCTAGGGGGATTTCCTACTTCCCCGGAAGCTTCGCGAACATGAGCTTGATGCCGATGATCCCCAGCACGGCCTGGCAGGCGACCGCACCGACACTGGCCGCGATAATAGCGTACAGCGCGTTTCCCTTAAGGCCGCAGGTGAACACCAGTACCGCGATTGCCGCGGTGAGCGCGAAGAACACCGCGCCCAGGATAATTTTCTGCTTCACGAACGGGGTGGTGAGCTTCTTGAACCTGATGCGCGCGTCAAAGAGCCCCGAGGCGAACGCGCCCAGCGCGGTCAGGGGGAGCAGGGCAGCGAACACGGTTGTGGTCCGGGAGAGGTCGAGCGGGAGCGCCAGGCCCGCGAGCAGGAACACCAGCATGAGCGTTGACAGGGCCTGGGGAAAGTGCACCGTGATGGGGTGCAGGTGCAGCTCGAGCCAGAAGCGGCGCTGCTCCGACATGCTGTCGCGGTACTCGACAAAGGCGCTGCGGGGCACGCCGCAGGCCGGGCATATTTCGTATTTCTTGTCTGCTTTCATCACCAGGCCGCAGGCCTTGCACTGTTCATAACCGGACATCGGAAACCTCCCTATGGCTCTTTGCTGAGTATATAGTTATTCAGGTAAGTGCCGGATTTACTGCTAAAAAATGGAAAATGGTATATCATGGATGTATCGTCAGGAAAAGGGTGAACAAAGATGAATTACCATCCGATTATTAATATGAAAAGTCAAGATTAATATGCGATTCACCCCTGATCAAAGTAAGATAATGGAGTCAGAATAATGAAAAAGGTCCTTGCTTCCCTGCTTATGGTTATTGTGCCCGCGCTGGTTTACGCAGAGGCGGTTTTTTTGAACAACGGGTCGATCATTGAAGGGAAGATATCGCGGGATTCAGACAAAGAAGTCGTCATAAAGACCGACGGAAAGGAAAAAACCGTGCCGCGGTCCAAAATCATCCGCGTGCTGTATACCGACGACTATAAAAACAAAGTCTACATCTTCATGAAGGACAACACGATCATCGAGGGCCATGTTGTCGAAGAGACCAGGGACGCGTACCTGTACCGGCCGAACATCAAATCGGCCACTGAAAAGACGCTCAAGAAAGACGACCTCCGCTTCATATCAAAGGAAAAGATATCGCTGTATGAGATGCAGAAAAAATCAGAAAAGCCGAAGCTGATCGCCGACCGCAAGAACAAGTTTATCAACCTCCTGGGCCTGCGCCTGGGCGCGTTCTATACTCTTTCAGAAAACAGGAACGTTGCGGTTGATGATACCGATGCCGTGTTCCTGAACATCGGCCTTTATTTTATCGACCGTTTTTTCGAGTTCAACTGGGACATGTACGCGTCACTGGGCGACGGGGGGATGCTGCATTACTATGCCATGACGTTTTTCCCGTTCAGTATGTTCAACTTCGAGCTGGGCCTCACGATCGGGTATAACCAGTTTGACTTCAGGGAGCTTGAGGCCAATGACGACACCTACGGGGTGACCATGAACTACAACGGCCTGATCATCGGGCTCACCTACCGCTGGGGCGGATGGTTCAGGGTCGGGTTCGAGTACTGTTTCCCCATGGGCATGGACGTAGAGTATAAGTACAGTTCCGACGGCAGCGCGCCATTTGATGATTTCAATTATCATGACGCCGAGCTTGGCTTTAACTGCCACGCGTTTGTCGAGGTGTTCGTGTGGACCAACCTGTCCATAAGGGCGAGCTACCGGCTTCTGGGAAGCAGGGTCCATGTTGACAACGATGATTCAACGGGAACCCCTCCTGACAGCATTGTGCTGCAGAACCACTGCGTTGCCGTGTCAGTGGGTTACGGCATCAACCTGTTCTGATCATTATATCAGGTGAAAGTACTGCTCGATCTCGCGGAAGTTCCGCTGCACGTACTGTTTTCCCTGAATGAAGTTCATGTGGCCCGGCAGCAGTATCTCGACGTCAAGGCCCGATACTTTCTTGATGCTCTCCACGAGCTTTCTTCCATCGCCGCCGGGAAAGTCGACCCTTCCGAAACTCTGCTCGAACACCAGGTCGCCGCAGACCAGGGCCTTTTTCTCGGGCCAGTACAGGCACAGCGACCCCGGTGAGTGGCCCGGCGTGTGAAACACCTCGAGGTCCGTGCCGTTCACGTTCCAGGTGCCTTCTTTCAGGGGAACGTCAAAGGTGAGTTTGGGAAAGGGCATGCCGAACATGCGGAAAAACCCGGGGCCTTCCTGGTTATAGAAATCGATCTCTTCCTGGAGCATCGCTATTTTAATGTCTTTGTCTTCAAACAGCAGAGAGCCTTCCATGTGGTCAGGGTGGCAGTGGGTGTTCAGGATGTACTGTATCTTTTCGGGGTCAAGGCCGTCCTTTTTCATCTGCTCAAAGCGCACGTCAACGTAGTTTTTCAGGCCGGGGTCGATGAGGATGTTCAGGGGGTCGCCGAGATAAAACATGTTGCAGTTGTTTTCAAAAATCCCGGTCCAGATATAGGCGTAGATCCCCTCGGTCACTTTCATGGCGTTCCTCCGTTCTGTCACTACCGTGCCCGGTATGCCCCTGAAAGCAAGAAAAAAATTATTCTGTACAAAATTCTTTTTAAACGGGACTATGCGGGGATGACGGTGGTTTCCCGTATTTTTCGCGTGCCCCGGAGAGGTGCTTATCATGAAAAAGGCCGTTGACCCGTCCCTGTTCGACCGGGACATTGCCCGCGAGGGCACCGCGTCGGTCAAGTGGGACCTGCGCGGACAGCTCTTCGGCAGGCCGGACGCGCTTCCCCTGTGGGTCGCGGACATGGACTTCCCGTCCCCTGAGCCGGTGATCAGCGCCCTTGAAAAAAGGGCGGCGCAGGGCGTGTACGGGTACACGTTCGCACCCGATGAGTATTACCGCGCCGTCACCGGCTGGCAGAAGGGCCGCCACGGCTGGGACGTTCTGCGCGAGTGGATTCACTTTTCGCCGGGTGTGGTGCCCGGCATCAACTTTCTCATTCAGGCCTTTACCGAACCGGGGCAGGGCGTGCTGCTCCAGCTTCCGGTGTATTACCCCTTTTTAAAAGCGGTCACCAGCAACGGCAGGGTCATCGTCAACAGCCCCCTGGCCGAGTCGGGCGGATCGTACGCCATTGATTACGCCGATTTCGAGGCAAAGGCCGCCCTGCCCGAAACCAGGGTCTTTGTGCTGTGCAATCCCCATAATCCCGTGGGCCGGGTTTGGACAAAAGAGGAGCTCGTGCGCATGGGGGAGATCTGCCAGCGGCACGGGGTGCTGGTCGTCGCGGACGAGATCCACAGTGACATCGTGTATCCCGGCTTCACCCATGTGCCCTTCGCGTCCCTGGGCGAATCATACGCCCTTAATTCCGTGACCTGCTCGGCCCCGAGCAAGACCTTCAACCTCGCGGGCCTGCAGACATCCTACCTCATCATCCCCGATGGAGCAAAGGGCAGGGTTTACCGAAAAAAACTCGAGAGCCTGGGAATCATGGGCCCCAACCTCTTCGGCATCGAGGCCCTGATCGCCGCCTATACCGGGGGCGCGTCATGGCTTGAGGCCCTGAAGGCCTATCTTCTGGGCAATATCAATATCATGGATGAGATGTTTGGAGCATCCGGTTCACCGGTGACGCTCATCCGCCCCCAGGGCACGTACCTCGCCTGGCTCGATTTCAGAAAACTGGGCATGGATGACCGCGGCCTGCGCGAGTTCATTATCAACCGGGCCGGGCTTGCCCTTGACGACGGGTATATTTTCGGCAGGGATGAAGGCAGCGGTTTCCAGCGCCTGAACTTCGCCTGCACCCGAAAGACCCTGAACGCTGCTTTAGTGTCTCTGGAAAACGCCTTGAAACAATAAAAAAGTTATTGAATTATTTCCTATTTAAATCATTTTTATCAATAACAATCATCAATAATTTAAATAGTTACCGGAGGGGAAATGAAGAATTTTTTCGCGTCTCGTATTGGTATAATCTCCGTTGGTGCTCTCATAGGGATACTTGCCCCCCTGCTGCAGTACCTGGGCAATCCCGGCAATATGGGTATCTGCGTTGCCTGTTTTGAACGGGATATCGCCGGGGCAATAGGGATCCACCGCGCTGCAGTGGTCCAGTATGTTCGTCCGGAGATTATCGGCTTCGTACTGGGTGCCTTTATAATCGCACTTATCAGCAAAGAATATAAACCAAGGGCCGGCTCATCGACCGTGATCCGGTTTTTCCTGGGCGTGTTTGCCATGATCGGCGCCCTGGTGTTTCTGGGCTGCCCCTGGCGGGCGCTCCTGCGCCTCGCGGGAGGGGACTGGAACGCCATTGTGGGCCTCGCGGGCCTTATCAGCGGTATTACCGTGGGTGTTGTTTTCCTGAAAAACGGCTACAGCCTTGGCAGGAGCTATGACAACAAAAAGGGGTCCGGCTGGATATTCCCGGCTTTCATGCTCGGCCTGTTTCTGCTTCTGGCTTTTAACGTGTCCTTTGCCGAGGGCGGCCCGCTCTTTTTCAGTGAAAAGGGGCCCGGCGCCATGCACGCCAATATGTGGGTGAGCCTGGGAGTCGGCCTGGCTATCGGCGGCCTTGCGCAGAGAAGCAGGTTCTGCACCATGGGTTCGCTCAGGGACATCATCCTTGCCCGTGATTTTCATCTGGTCAGCGGCGTGTTCGCCCTGGTCGTGGTGGCCTTTGTCATGAACTTTTTCGTGTTCGGGCAGTTCAAGGCCGGGTTTGAAGGCCAGCCCGTGGCACACACAAACCATCTGTGGAACTTTCTGGGAATGGCCCTTGCGGGGCTCGCGTTCGCCCTCGCAGGCGGGTGCCCGGGGCGCCAGCTCATCCTTGCCGGAGAAGGCGATTCCGATTCGGGGATCTTTGTCATGGGCATGATCGTCGGGGCAGGGATATCGCATAATTTCGCGCTTGCCAGCTCTCCCGCGGGTCCCGGAGCTTTCGGCCCTGCCTCGGTCATAATCGGGCTCGTTTTCTGTCTTGTTATCGGGCTGACCATGAGAGAAAAGATGGCATGATGACATTAACCTATACAAGGAGTTACCTATGAGCAATCAAAAACAAGTGGACGCGCGGGGGCTGTCCTGTCCGCAGCCGGTCGTGCTGACCCAGAAAGCCATAAAAGAAGGGAACACTTCCTTCGACGTGCTGGTCAACAGCAATGTTTCCAAGGAAAATGTGGTCCGTTGCGTACAAAAAAACAAAATGCAGGCACAGGTGAGACAGGAAGGCGATGATTTTATAATTTCTGTTTCACAGGAGGGTTAAGTCCCTTACCGTTGTCAATCATGCGCTGGGAGGTTACGGCCTCCCTTCGCATTTAAAACCCTTGACATCTTAATCAGGTATCATTGTAGTCGCATAAAGAACGGGGTGCCATAAACACTGATGGAAACGTATTCAGCAATATTATTTCATTCGCCCAATTATTCAATCTGGACCGCGAAAGTATTGAAAAAGGCCGGGATAGAAAACCGCATGATCCCGATCCCCCGCCATCTGAGCTCTGATTGCGGTTACTGCGTGCGCATTAAAAGAATGGACGCGGATGCCGCCCTGGAGATCATGAAAAGCAATGCGATCGAATACGATAAAATCGAGGAGATATAAGGATATCTGAATGGAAGATTTCTGCAAGCTGCCCGAGCTTAACCGCCTGAGGCTGACCGAGTCCGTTACCGGCTCCGGTTGAGCCGCTAAAATAGGTCCGGAGGACCTTGCCGCGGTTATGAAGGACATTGTCCTGCCTAAAGACGGGCGGGTGATCGTTGGAAGTGAAACAAGCGATGACGCGGGCGTGTATCGCATCAGCGATACTATTGCCCTGGTGCAGACGCTTGACTTCATCACGCCGATCGTTGACGACCCCTATACCTTCGGCAGGATCGCGGCTTGCAACAGCATCTCTGACGTATACGCCATGGGCGGCGAGCCATTGACCGCGCTGAATATTGTCTGCTTCCCGACAAAGCTTTTTTCACTGGACCGGCTCTCTGATATCCTCAGGGGGGGGCTTTCCATGACCGAAGAGGCCGGGGTCCGGCTCCTGGGCGGTCACAGCGTGGATGACAAGGAGCTGAAATACGGGCTCTCTGTGACCGGCATGGTGCATCCTGACCGGGTGCGGCGGAACCATAC
>ERZ795057.1420-NODE-1420-length-20758-cov-235.778341_pt1 | contig 20758 bp, 15 predicted proteins | sample MGYA00375141_ERZ795057 | MGnify/ENA primary metagenome ERZ795057 (study PRJEB30186, sample SAMN05720163) | activated sludge metagenome | isolation source: Anaerobic digester | place: Hong Kong | collected 2015-01-26 ... | reverse complement strand
TACAGAAGCTCCTGTGCCTTCCCTGATGGCTTTCAGCAGCATGGCTGCCATGAGGGTGGCCGAACGTTCTGACAGGACCCTGTCACGATTAAAGGACGGGGTATGCTGCCAGAGGATTCTGCCATCAGGAGATTTGACTGACTCAATTAAATATGGTGTGATTTTTTCTCCGCCGTTGGCGAATGATGAATATGCAAGCGCCACCTCCAGAATGCTTGCTTCTGCGGTACCCATGGCCAGCGATGGCATGTCTTCCAGGGGATAGGAAAAGCCCATTTCCCTCCACAGCCTGTCAACCTTCTTAAAGCCTGTCATCATGTAGAGGCTGAAGGTGGGGATGTTCATTGAATGTGCCAGAGCGCCTGCGAGCGAGTATTTACCACCGTATGAGTGGTTGTAGTTCTCCGGGCTCCAGTTATTGAATCCTGATAGCACAACGGAGTCATTGTCAAGATACTGGCAGGGTTCGATGCCGTCTTCCAGGGCAGCGGCAAAAATGAAAGGCTTGAAAACTGATGCCAGCTGCCTCCTGGCAAGGATCTGGTCATAGGGCTGCGTTTTGAAGTCGATCCCTCCGGCCCAGGCCATGACTGCACCCGTGGCCGGATCAATGGCAAGCAGTCCGGCATGCAGAGTGGTCATCATCTTCCTGAGACTGTCAGGTATCTCCTTCAGGGCCCTTCGTCCGGATGATGTATTATACTGTTCGTCAAGCCTCTTCTGCATTTTCGGCAAATGTGCCGTAAACGCCTCACGGGCAGCCATTTGCAGTGGCAGGGAGAGTGTGGTGGTGATGATCAGGCCGTCTCGCTCAATATCCCACTCCCTGCCTCTGTATGATGATATCTCCTTAAGGATCCGTTCAGCTTCCACCCTCACCCTCACCAGAAAATAGTCGGCCGGACCGCTGATATCTGTCTTGTTATACTTGAGTCTCAGCGGAAGTGCGCAAAGCGAATCAGCCTTCATGGAGCCGATGTAGCCATATTTCTCCATCTGCTTCAGAACGACGTTCCTCCGCCTGACGGCATTATCCGGATAGAGACGGGGATTGAAGGAGGTGTTTGCCTTCAGCATTCCCACGAGCAGGGCGGCCTCCTCCATGGTGAGAGCATCCGTGGTGCTGCTGAAGTACCTCTGTGAGGCAGCCTCAATGCCATATAGATTTTCACCGAAAGAGACGGTATTCAGGTAAAGGATCAGTATCTCTTCCTTGGAGAAGACCTTCTCGATACGTCCCGCCAGGAGAGCCTCCCTTGTCTTGTTAATGAAGACAGGCAGAATGAGGTAATCTTTACGGCCATACATGTTCTTGGCCAGTTGCTGGGTGATGGTGCTGCCTCCTCCGGCGCTGTGGTCATTAAAGATAATGGTCTTGAAGAAGACACGTACAAGGCTCCTGGCATCAATTCCCCTGTGTTCGTAGAACCGGGCATCCTCCGTGGCAATGAGGGCATTGATAAGGTGATCCGGTATCTGGTCCCGGGTTATTGTGGTCCGGTTCTCCGAATAATATTTGCCTATCATCTCCCCTTCAGAGGAGAGGACCAGTGATGCCGTTGCATTCCTGTAGAGGCTTAGCTGCTTCTTCCCTGGCAGACGGCCAAAGAGTCCGGCGTAGACGGAACCTGCAAACAGGAGAGGAAGACCGATTATAAAGGCCAATGCCGTTATCGATATTTTCCAGCCCTTCTTCATCTGCTTATCACTTCTCTCTTTTTGTCACAAACCATTCCAAAAATGCATAAAATAACGTAAATTGGAGGTAAAAATATTCAATGCTTCTCCCCTTTTCTTTTCAGCATAAGTACTGACAGATGGAAAAGAAGCTTCTTTACAGGATACATGTCACCGGCATGGTACAGGGAGTGGGATTCCGGTGGAGTGCTGCTCATGAGGCGTGGAAGAGGGGTGTCACAGGCTATGTTCGCAACATGCCTGACGGCAGTGTTTACATAGAGGCTGAGGGTAGCAGGGAGGAGCTTGAGCGCTTTGCGGCCTGGTGCAGGAGAGGACCCGGAAGGGGGTTTGTGGATACGGCGGAGGTGCAGGAGGGAGTGCCTGAAGGCTACAGTGAGTTTCGAATAGAACACTGATATACATTCATTATAATGCACATGATGAGATTACCTGCCCTCACTGCCTTTTTAGGCGTGATACTGTTCCTTGCCGGTATACAGCCGCTTTCCGCTCAGGGTAAAGGCCGTTATACTCCTTATGGAAAGAACCCCGTCTATCAGAAGGGATGGATTGATTTTAACAAGAATGGTGTAATGGACCCCTATGAGGATCCTTCACTTGATTATGATACGCGTGTTGAAGACCTGCTTGGCAGGATGACGGTTGAGGAGAAGAGCTGCCAGCTGGCTACCCTTTACGGGTACAGGAAGGTGCTGACCGACTCGCTCCCCACGCCGGAATGGAAGAACAGGGTGTGGAAGGATGGCATAGCCAACATCGATGAGCAACTCAACGGCTACAGGTCGGATGTCTTCTCCTGGCCTCCCTCTGCACATGCAAAAGCCATCAATGAGATACAGAGGTGGTTCATTGAGGAGACCCGCCTGGGCATACCTGTTGATTTCACCAATGAAGGCATCTATGGGGCCTGCTTCACCGGCGCCACACTCTTTCCGCCACAGATAGGAGTGGGATCTTCATGGAACAGGGAGCTGGTGGCCTCTGTGGGTAAGATCACAGCCCTCCAGAGCAGGGCCGTGGGATTCACCAACGTCTATTCGCCCATCCTTGATGTGGCACGTGATCCCCGGTGGGGCCGCGTGGTGGAGTGCTACGGGGAGGACCCCTGGCTGGTGGCGCAACTGGGACTGGAGCAGGTGTTGGCACTTCAGGAAGAGCACAGGGTGGTCTCCACACCGAAGCATTTTGCAGCATACAGCATACCCATAGGAGGAAGGGATCATGCCACACGCACTGACCCTCAGATAGCGCCACGCGAAATGCACTCACTGCTGCTGGAACCGTTCAGGGTGGCCTTCATGAAAGGCAAAGCCCACGGTACCATGAGCTCATACAATGATTATGACGGAGAGCCCGTGACAGGCTCATACTATTTCCTGACAGAGTTGCTCAGGCAGCAGTATGGCTTCCGGGGCTATGTAGTCTCTGACAGCGAGGCAGTGGAATACCTCTGGTCAAAGCATCAGGTTGCTCCCGATTACAAGGATGCAGTCAGGCAGGCTGTCATGGCAGGGATGAATGTGCGCACTACCTTCCGCACACCAGAATCATATATCATGCCCCTGCGCGAACTGATTGAGGAAGGCTCCATACCCATGGAGGTCATTGACAGCAGAGTACGCGACGTGTTGTGGGTAAAGTTCTGGCTGGGACTGTTCGACGAGCCCTACATCGAAGATCCTGATGAGGCTGACAGATTATTCGCTGATCCCGAGTATGACAAGATAGCAATGCAGGCATCATATGAGTCCATGATCCTGCTCAAAAACCTGGATAATTTCCTTCCGCTTGACCGGGCGGCGGTACGAACCATCCTTGTGGCCGGACCCAATGCCGCAGACAAAAGTCACTCTCTTTCAAGGTATGGTCCGAAAAAGATTGAGTTCAAATCGGTAGTTGAGGCCTTCAGGGAGAAACTGGGCAATTCAGTTGAAGTACTCTATGCGAAAGGTTGCGGCATAACTGACGCCGGATGGCCCCGGAGCGAACTGATCCCTTCTGTTCCTGACGGCGCGGAGATGGAAGAGATGGAAGAGGCGGTGGCAAAGGCACTCCGGTCTGACGTGGTGATCCTGGTGCTGGGAGAGGATAACACTATCGTGGGGGAGTCGCACTCACGCACTGACCTTGATCTGGCAGGTCACCAGGAACTGCTGCTTGAAAGGATCATCGCCACAGGCAAACCCGTAGTACTGGTGCTGATGAACGGACGAGCAATAACCATAAACAGGGCACAGCGCGACTGCCATGCGATCATCGAGGCATGGTTTCCCGGCAGGTACGGAGGCGAGGCCATTGCTGACATAGTGTTCGGCGACTACAACCCGGGAGGGAAACTGACAGTCACCTTCCCGAAGACGGCTGGCCAGATCCCTATGTGTTTCCCCTTCAAGCCTTCGGCTCACGCAGATTCACGCACCACGGTGAACGGGGTCCTCTATCCCTTCGGCCATGGCCTTAGCTTCACCGCGTTTGATTATTCAAACCTGGTTATTACGCCTGCAAAGCAGCTCGCTGGCGGAACGGTTGAGGTGACGGTTGATGTCAGGAACAGCGGGGAACGGGCTGGCGATGAGGTGGTGCAGCTTTACCTGCATGATGAGGTGAGCTCGGTAATCCGTTTCGAGAAGGAACTGCGCGGATTTGAAAGGATCAGCCTGGCTCCGGGAGAGACAAGGAGGGTGCGGTTCCTGCTTACACCCGAGGAGTTGCAGATGCAGGACAAAAATATGAGATGGACGGTGGAACCCGGATGGTTCAAGGTGATGGCAGGAAGCTCCTCGGAAGATATAAGACTGGAGGGGAGGTTTGAGATACTCCCCACAGACAGGGCGTCAGAGCCATATAACAGTACCCCGATTGAGTCAGGACTTACATGGTGACCCGGCAGAAGGGGCGTGATAATCCTTTTTTTTGTCGTCTCCTGTTTTGTTCCGTTGGTCAAAGGGTGGCAGGTGAACATCAAAATAGTTTGGTTGTTGACATAAAGAGTGAATAAATTTGAATTGAAAATTCGTCAAAAGAAGCTGCCTAAGACTAGTGGCACAGAAATTGCATGGTTTAGAATACCTGACGTAGCATATGGAGAAAGACACCATAGGACTGAATAAAGAGACTTACAAGGATCAGCCTGTAATGAGGGTGAGCCCCAGGAGATTGTCATTGAGAGACACCGGGCTTATTCACCTCTTTGATGAGCTGGATCTTGAAGTACGTCAGAGTCTGATTGATTACCTTGACCGCATGGGCCTTACAAAGGAATCAGGAATGCTGGTGATCCCTTCATCACGTCACTATTTCTATGACGCTGATGACATGAAGGGAATAAGAACAGTCATTACACTCAGGCAACTTAACCATATCAGGGAGATAAGGGATTTTCTGAAACAGATCACGGGCCTCCTTCCGTTGAACAGCAACTTCATCGGCTGTTTCATTGACAACAGGATGCAGAATGGTGCTCCTGACAAACAGGGAAATATGCCGGGCCAGATCTCAGACAAGGCCGAAGTCTATGAGAACGGAATTGAATCAAGGATTCCATTCATCAACAGGATGTACAGTTTCATCGATTCCAGGACCAACCGTTACCTGACGCGCAGGAGTGTTTCAAACCTGTTGAAAGAGTCGGGTCTGGTGCTGGTGGGCATGACAGAGATCAACGGCCTTACCTATTTCCACACCCGGAAGGACAAGCCGGCTGCATAGGCAGCTTCCTGCCAGTCCTTTTATTTCTCACACTTTTGAACTAAATTCGTTTGCATTAAGTCTGCCTTTAAGGCATCTTTTTTGCTGCTTGTACGTATATATTCAATATTGTTGTTTAACGTTATGAGAAATAAATTCACTGTCCTGACTGTTTTGATACTGGTTTCGTTCATTGGCTGTGCCTGGCTGCTGCCGGTTATTTCCGTCAGTGGTGGCGGCGCACGCATCACCTTTGCAGCCACCGAGCATGACTTTGGAACCATGGCCCCGGGTGACGAGGCGGTACACTACTTCGTCTTCACCAATGATGGTGATGCACCCCTGGTGATAGTCAATGTACGTGCTTCATGCGGATGCATGGCTTCTGAATGGACAAGAAAGCCGGTAGATGCAGGTGCCAAAGACTCACTCAAGGTTGAATACAATACCAAAATAAAGGGCTCATTCAGCAAGACAATCACTGTTCAGTCAAATGCGGTCAACCCGACAGTGGAACTTAAGATTCGTGGCAGTGTGGTAAAAGGAAACTGACATATGGCGGGAGAGATGAGTCGGAAAATACTACAGAGAAGCTATACTTTAGCTGCGGCAGGACTGCTGCTGCTCTTCAGCATGTGCTCTGGCGAGGAGACTCCGGACCCCCTGATGCTTGAACTGACTGTGACCGATGTTACGGAATACGGCGGCTCAGATGGCTCGGTGATGCTGGAGGTTACCGGGGGAGTGGCCCCGTTTACATATAACTGGTCAAACGGCGCAACCACAAAGGATATCGAGGGACTGAGGGCAGGTATCTATTCGGTGACCGTGCGTGACGCTGTTGATTCGGTTGCTGTGGCAAAGGATACGGTGAACCAACCCGTGCCCGACAATATTCTTATTGACAGACAGGGGAATGTCTATTCAACTGTTGTTATTGGTGACCAGATATGGATGCAGCAAAACCTGAGGGTGACCGTAACACCTGACAGCATACCGGTGACATGTTATCCGTACGGAGGTGCTGAGAGTAATGCTGAAACTTACGGGAGGCTCTATTCATGGGATGTGGCAATGAACGGCTCACGCCAGGAAAAGGCCCAGGGCCTGTGTCCTGACGGATGGCATTTACCATCGGATGAAGAGTGGAAAGTGCTGGAGATGTTCCTTGGCATGACACAGGCCGAGGCTGACATGACAAACGTCTGGCGCGGGCAGGGCGTAGGCACCAGCCTGGGGAAAGGCGGCAGTTCAGGCTATGAGGCTCTCTATGCCGGAAGGAGATCATCAAGCGGCGGATACTCACTCCTCAATCAGTACGAGTACGTCTGGACTTCTACCGAGTATGGATCAAACGCCTGGCGCAGATGCCTCGACGTCAACCAGACTACGGTAGGAAGATGGAATACCTTTCCTAAAAGTTACGGTTTTTCAATAAGATGCATCAAGGATAAAAGTGAAGGCAAATGAAGTATCTGTTATTAATTGCGGGAATTTTACTTTCACTGTCAGCCTGTGAGAATAATGGCGGAGGGGAAGGTGGCGACCCGTCAGAACCTCTTGTATTCGTTTCCCTGACAGCTGACAAGGATACTATCTCACCCGGGGAGACAACGAAGATAACAGCGGTGGCAACAGGCTATCAGATAACCTACACCTGGCTCAAGTCTGCCGGGATAATTACGGGGTCAGGCAGCCAGGTCACCTATACGGTTCCTCCCTGCGACCTTGGCAGGAACAGGGTCACCTGCAGAGTTACTGACGGAAACAATGCGACACTATCAAAAGAGGTGTATATTGTCGCCGAGTAAGATAATAACGGCGGCACTCCTGCTGACTGTCATCATGACGGGCAGAGCCGGTGCTCAGTGCCTCTCGTCAGTCAATCCAGTAGGAGGCTCAGGTAATCTGCTTGTGCTCGAAAAGAATTCGCTCCGTACCATTGCTTTCTTCCGTTACAATTACGGAAACCAGTACTATGAGGGCACTGAACGGTCAGACTTCGATCTTATAGAGAGCGCCGGATACAGCTACGGGGGTATCGTGGCAGGATACGGGGCAACAGACAGGATAACCCTTGAGACGGAGCTTGGCTATTATTTTAACAAGACACAGGTCTACAACCTCGACCCTGACTATAAACTCTCCGGGAGCGGTCTTTCAAGTGCCGTTCTCTCAGCAAAATTTGGATTGTTAAAGGATAATGCAAGGAGGTTCTATATTTCTTCAAGCCTGGGGGTAAAAATCCCCTTTACCACCAGGCCCATTATCCGTGACGGGGTGGAGCTGCCTCTCGATCTTCAGACCACCACCGGCGCCATGGGGGCGGTGTGGCAGGCGTTTGTCGTCAAGGAACAGCCGGTCTCGGGAACACGCTGGTTCCTGACAGAAAGGGTAGAGGCAAATGCAAGGAACAGACAGGATTACCGCCAGGGCACATCAGCCTTCACTTCGCTCTTCTTTTCAAAGCATCTTATGTTCCCCTGGCTGAAGGGCGACTGGACAGCTATCTTGCAGTTGAGAAACGAGCTGCGGGGCAGGGATCAGACAGGTGACATGTGGCGCGAATCCACTGGCAGTTCGGTGTTTTACCTTTCACCCCAGATCAACTATTTTATCAAGGAAAAGTGGAACCTCTCCCTCACCGGTGATATCCCGCTCTGGCAAAAATTCACTGGCACACAACTGGCCATGAAATATGGCTTCTCGCTGAACCTGGCACGCGATTTTTCACTGGGCAAGACCATTGACTGACATAACCCGGTCTGTGGCCCTATTTATCCTATCCCCCTTCCCGGAGATCAAACTCCTCTATGAACCACCCGTCAATATTGTAATCCGGTTTCAGGATTTTAATGACGTACATGGTAGTTCCTTCACTGTTGACAAAGATATGCCGGGGAGTGGTTTCATAACTGATAAAGGTTCCAACCAGGTTCAATAACTCTGTGGAGACATTGTAGCTCCTTATCTTATTGAGATTGGATGCATTGAACTGTTCAATAAGGGTTGAGTTCCCCGGATCAAACCAGTACTGTGCAGAATATGCAAAAAGACAGTTAATTGCAGGACATTCATCAAGGGCATGGATGTGTGGCTGATCTGTTGCCAGGTTGCCGAAAAGAGAGAGCTCATCGGAATGATACTGACCGTCATACTCCGGCAGATTATAAACCTGCCTGAACATGGTGTATATCCTGGCGCCATCCTTTGAAAGCCAGAAGGATCCTATGTATTCATGGTGGTTAGTAACTGCATCCTCTGCCTGGCCGCCGGTCACGTCAAAGATAAGCAGACTGGTGGGACTGAGCGGGATCTGTGAGCCGGCCAGGAATGATTTTCCCGGAACTTTCCTGATGAGAGTCTTCTCATATATGAGTGTTGAAGAGGGACTGACTATCAGCTGGCCGGTCTTCAGGTCAAGATTCCTCAGCCTGGTCCATTGATCTGATTCAGGGGTAATATAACACCAGTCATTTTCCCCCAGTACAATATCATAGGGTATGCAGTCAATGCTATAGTCTGCTATAATCTCGCGGTTATCGAGGTCAATATAACTGATTACGGCCACGGAATATCCCACAACTGCTCTGTGGCCATCTTCCGAGATACTGACACAGACCGGTGATTTATCCAGGCTGATGGTATCAGTGATATCCGTAGCGGTATTGTAAAGGACAAGCCTGTCAGGCGATTTTGAGCAGATTGCCATCAATCCGGAACTATGATGATATTCGGCATCGGCAAGGATGCCGTTCACATTCAGGCCTCCGGGATGTGGAACTGCTGACGGGGTGACTGTTATCTTCAGTACAAACTGGCCTGTCGCGTGCGGACTTGATATCCAGACGGTGGCGCTCATTGGAGTACCGGGAACAATCTCGTTGGCATCAAGGGTGACCGTGATCCATTCGGTGTCACCATAGACAATTGTTCCCGATGTCATTGAGAAGGTCAGCCAATCAGGTATCCCGGTTATTTGCCAGTCCAGTATGCCCTCCGTCGGGGTTATCAGGGCTATCGTTTCAGACAGGGTATTATCAAAAATGATCTCATTCGGAGAGCAGTGAATGGAAGGTGATCCAAAGTTGGTAAAGATAACTGTGAATGAAACGAATCCGAATTCCTCAATATCAAGTACCACCAATCCGGAGTGGCTTGAATAGCCGTAGGGCAGGCTGGCTCCGTCAATGCTGAGCGACAGCTCTACCATTCCATCATTTACTTCACCGCGGGGTGAGGGAACACTTAGCCATCCGGGGCGCATGAAGACCGTGAAGTCCGTATTGATCTCTTCCGGCAGCTCAAACGCAACAGTTGCACTGTGATTGATATTATCCATGAACAGGGTGTCCGGAAGAGTGTAGAAGTCGGCATTGTTCCCTGAAAGAAACTCATCATTGCATGATGAGGCGGCAAATAATGCCAGTACTAAGCTGACAATTAACACTATCTGTCTCATCTCATTCAAAAATAAAATCTGATGCCAACTGATAATTCGGTTCTTGACAGGTTCTCATAGTTTTCTTTATCGAGTTCCTGGGTCTCATCTATCACGCCATTGGTGATGTCAATTTCTTTAATGATTGCGTTGAACAATGAAACCTCTGCTCCTGCAGAGATGTATGGAGTTATCTCATATTCAAAACCTATACCCCCGTCAAATCCCAGGGCTTCTCCTGTTACCAGGAAGTACTCTGACAGGAACTCCATCTGGTTAGAGTAGAAAGCCATCCCCATGGAGATGCAGCCATACAGGCTGAATCTTTCATAGTAGCTGTGGGGTTGGCGATAGAACAGCAACACTCCCGCATAATTGACAAAGATGTTTTCCCTGTACTCTGAGAAAAAGATATTGTACTCGCCGGGAAGATCAATCTCTCCTTCGGTGGCAGCAACCGTATTGAAGAATTTGTACCTGACTCCAGCTCCGTAAGTCCGGTGGAACAGCCAGGCAGCGTCAGCGCCGCCGTACCAGCCTGATTTTAAGTCATTGTAATAGGCTCTGGCGTTGCTTTCCGTTATGCCAAGCTGTGCCATCGACTCTTCAGCCTTTTCGGAACTGCTGATGATGTAGCCCATCCCTCCGTTGAGAGCAAGACGCAGATTGCCGGACGTTCTGCCGCTTACTGGTTTAAAATCCTGGGACCTGCCTGTTGCTGTTGAGATCGAATAGCTTCTAATCTCTGCCAGGCGAAGATTTCCACTTGTGGTTATCCCGCTTGTGATTACATCAAACGATATATCATTACGGGTTACCTTCCTTATCCTGCAATTGATGGTGTCATTGTTCAGTGTGATGATCCTGTCCTGACCTGAAAGGCCGGAGGCTAATCCCAACAGGAGAAGGGTAATCAGCAGATTCCTTATCATAAAAACACATTAAATTGTAAGACAGACCTTAAATTGCCGAAGCAATTACTCAAAGTTATTACATTTTAAGATCCGTGCTGTCAGAACGGAGCTGATTTTACTGAAATCACTGAATTCGGATGCAGTCATGCTTTCCCGGCTCAGGGGCTGAGGAGAGCAAAGTGCAGATACCTGATTACCCGCGTGCCAATTAATGATAAAAAAATGTTCAGGGCTCTGCGGGGAAGGTGACACGGATTGTTGTCCCCTCGCCATTGCGGGGAATGACGGTTATCTCTCCGCGGTGACCATCAATGATCTTTTTAGCCAGTGACAACCCTATGCCGTGCCCTCTGACTCCGGAGGTCAGCCTGCCCCGGTAGAATGATTCAAAGATGCGGGCGGCTTCCTCCTCCGGTATGCCGGGACCGTTATCGGTGAAGCTGACGATTACTTTTTTGTTCTCATGGGTGAGGTAGACCCTCACAGATTTGTCGGGAGAGTATTTGCATCCGTTCTCCATTATGTTGGTCACCGCTGACATGAGCAGCTGCTCATCGCCACGGATGGTCAGGCATTCGATGTCGGATATGTTTTCATCCAGGGCTATGGTCACTGAGTATGTCCTGTCATGCTTCAGCAGTTCTTCCCGCGACTGCCACAGTATCTCATCTATCCTTACCTCACTGAATCCTTCCCTTGCACCTTCGGAGCTTGCATGAGCCATCAGCAGGAGACGGTCAAGGAGCATGTTCAGCTTCCTCATATCCTCAAGCACGGCACGGGTAGCCTCCCGATATTCCTCTTCAGGCCGGTTTTTCATCAGCAGCACCTCCAACTGCCCCGTGATTGCAGTGAGCGGGGTACGCAGCTCATGCGAGGCATTTGAGATGAATTCCTTCTGCACTACAAAGGCTGTCTCAAGCCTGTCAAGCATGCGGTTAAATGTTTGTGCCAGGTGCGCCAGCTCGTCTTTGCCGTTGCCTTCGTCAACCCTCAGGTCCAGACTGGCAATGGAGATCTCCTCAACCCTCTCAACAACTTTGGATATGGGAGAGAGAGAACGGGCAGCAAAAAGCCATCCGGCCGGGTAGAACAGTATCAGGAAGATACCGGTCATCAGTAAGAGAATGGTACGCAGATTCTTGAGCTTGTCATAACCGTAAATGTCTCGTGCCGCGCTCAGGACCACAAAACGGTTGAACTCCTCAGGAAAGAGGATACCCATCAGCTCATACCTCCCGCTTTTTGTACGCACCATGCCAGAAGTCCTGATCCTTGTCAGAAGATCCTCATCATAGATAATTACATTTCGCGTGTCTGTAGAATAGAGAATTTCGTTCTTGTAATTGAAGATAATGATCTTCTCATCCGGCAGTGAGACCGGGTTGTCCTCCTCTATCTTGGCCAGAAGATCAGTGTCAATCTCATCCACCTCTATCAGCAGCCTGGCCGTGCTGATTGCCCTGCTCTCAAGTCTCTGGTAGAAATCATCGCGGCGATAGGTGGCTGAGGCAACATATACGGCAAGCGAGAAGAGCAGCAGTATAACGCTGGCCATCAGGAAGAACTGAAGCGTCAGTTTTTGCCTTATCTTCATCTATGCGTCAGTGAAAATGTATCCCAGACCAATTCTTGTATGTATCAGTTTTGGCTCGAAATCCCTGTCAATTTTTTTTCTGAGGATATTTACATAGACCTCTACAATATTGGTTCCTGTATCATAGGTAATATCCCAAACCTTTTCTGATATGTCAATCCGTGAAAGCACCCGTCCGCTGTTGCGCATGAAATATTCAAGCAGAGCGAACTCCTTTGCTGTAAGTTCAATAACCCGCCCGCCGCGAATAGCCACCTTCCTGAGCAGGTCAAGCTCGAGGTCAGCCACCCTGAGTGAATCAGGCTGCCGGGAGGCGGAGTTGTATCTCTTCAACAGTACCCTGATCCGAGCCAGCAACTCAGGGAAGTCAAAGGGCTTGACAAGGTAGTCATCAGCCCCGGCATCGAACCCTTTCACTTTATCTACCGTAGTGCTGAGAGCAGTGAGCATAAGTACGGGCAACCCGGGCTTCTTCCCCTTGACTGCACGGCAGACATCTATCCCGTTCCTGCCGGGAAGGATAAGATCAAGGATCACCAGGTCTGCCGACTCCTCCAGCGCTGCCTTCTCTCCCGAGGGCCCGTCGTATGCCACCGCAGTGTCATACCCCTCCTCCTCAAGCCCTGCCTTGATGAAGGAGGCCACCCTTGGTTCGTCTTCTATGATGAGGATTTTCATTGATTGACCGGGTAATATTACCTGCTTCCTCTCCCTGCTTGCTGCCCGGGAAAGGTAACATCCCAAAATTAAGAAAACTATTTCAGGGAGAAAGTATAACGGACCTTCTTCGTTTTCCTTTTCCGGATTATCTTTGCCGGGGCTCTGTCATGAGCTGCCCGAAACCTTAAATTATTAACCTGTTTATGACATCACTGGTGATTCTCCGGCAGATCGGACTCCTGGCAACGGTGGTTGTGATAGGACTTCTTGCCTGCCGGGCAAAGGTTATCACAGCCGGCACGAAGGATTTTCTTGCAAAGATGATCTTCTACGTGACATTGCCCTCGATGCTTCTGACAAGCTTCAGCACTATTGAAGTTACTCCGAGGCTCCTGGCTAACAGCCTGCAGACACTGCTTCTGGCAGCTGTAACAATGCTCTTCATGCTTCTTGCCGGGTATATCACTACCCTGGTTTTCAGGATCAGGGGCAGTCATGCCTCCATCTTCCGGCTTCACAGCATGCTGGGTAACATTATCTATCTTGGGCTGCCGGTCATCTCAGCCCAGTTCGGGCAGGAGGGAGTGCTTTACGGTAGCCTTTTCGTACTTGTCTCCAACATTCTGATGTGGACTCTGGGAGTGGCAATAATTACCCCGGGGAAAGGGGCAAGAGTCCGGGATAGTGTAAGTAATATATTGAATATAAATACTATAGCTATTATCACCGGCTTTCTGCTTTTCATATTCTCAATCAGGCTCCCGCAGTTTGTTCTTGATTCAGTAGGAGCGTTGGGCAAAACCAACACCTGGCTCTCCATGATCTTCATTGCTTCAGTGATATATTTCGCTGACGGCAAAAAGATGATCAGGAACAGGAATGCCTATCTTCTCTCATTTAACCGGCTTCTGCTGGTGCCGATGCTGCTGCTGGGTCTCTTCATACTTTTCAACATGATCTTCCCGGGAGTGCTCCGGAAGGAGGTTGTCTCCGTAATGCTTATGCAGGCCGCCATGCCCTGCATGGTTAACGTGGTGATAATGGTGAATATCCTGGGGAATGATGATGGCACAGCTACGGCAAACGTCTTTGTATCAACCATTTTCAGCATAATCACCCTGCCGCTGATACTCCTGAGCCTGAATTTCTTCGGCTGATCAGCGGTCTGGTCTGCCGGGCTGCCCGATTTCCAGGCCGGAAAGGAACCAGGATTACAGGGACCGGAGTGTATTCGGGTTCCGGGAGCTGCAGTCAGGCATTGTTCAAAGGTTTGGCTTGCTGCTACTCATCAGGCCACGGGGTCTCAGATATGTAATAGTCCGGAATATTCTACTGTTCCGGGCAGGAGGTGCTCAGTGCCTTTTGCAGGTGTCAGCATCACCACCTCCGGTTGCCGTCGATCTCTTCGAAGTATATCTTAAAAAGCCTGCCGTCACGCAGTGTTATCTCAGCTCCCAGGGGTGAGAAGACGGGTGTGACATCCATGATCCTGATCGCGCTGAGAGGGTCAAGCTCCCCGGCGCTCCATTCGCGGTCATCCGTACGGTGCAGCATAACTAATATCATCAGTTCCATCGGAGGGTTCTTTGCCAGGCGCCTGCGACGGGCATAGATGACCGTGCTCTCATCCGTTTCGGCATTGTGGTTGGTATGGGTGAGCGTCTCCAGGCTGTCCCAGCCGGCATAGGTTATCAGTGCCACACGCCTGCCGCTGATGGCTGCTGTGATCACCTTCCTTCCACCATCTTCAAAGCTCCTTATCACAGGGGCTTGGCCATCCGTGTGTGGCAGCCCGAAGTGACCCAGTGTCAGCTCATGCTCAAAAGCCATGCGTGAACGGTCAACGCGGACAACACCGCCGGGGATGATAATATCAGCAAGGTCAATAATATAACCCACTCCGTTGTTTGGCGGTCTTCTCATCAGAGCCTGGCGGTAGATGACACCATCACGGACACCGTTGAAGAGCATACTCTGCGAAGTGGAGAATAGCCTGCTCCTCTCGCTGTTGTTGGCCACGGTGGCGCCGGTGAGGTAAAAGTTGACATCCTCACCCCTTACATCGCGGGGATCAAGACTGCGGAAGCTGTATTCCATAGAGGTGCCTCCGCGGGGGTCATGGTTCTCCCAGGGAAAATTAGTGTTGTACACCAGCTTGGAATAGTTCGGGTCATCATAGAACACCTTGCCCGGGATGATCTCCGAAGCTCCTGTTTTGCCATGGTTGACCAGTACAAGCCCGGGGTTCTCCAGGACCGTTACCTTTGACTCCTCCTTCAGCCCCGGCCAGAAACCCTCATTCTCCCTTGCTGTCCAGAAGGGGGAGTCGTCAGGCAGTGCCAGACAGATGAACGGGAGGAACATGATCAGAGGGCTGGCAGGACAGCTGTAGTTCTGTATCATGTACTCCCTCCGGCCGTAGAAGCCCAGGCTGGGGATATTATTGTGGTAGAAATCTTCCCTGCCCGTGAACTGCAGCAGTGAACCGGAACAGAGACGGCGGGCAAAACCGGGGTCGATGAGACCGGGTTTCTTCAGCATGAAAGCCACAGGGAAGGCGCCGGAGACCCATGTACGGTAGCAGATGCTTCTTGACCACATGTTGACATATCCGTCACGGCCGAAGAAGCTGGTGATGGACTCCATAAGCTTCTGTGCTGACCGCTCAATGATCTCCGCTATCTCAGGATAGTGTTCGTCGCCGAAGGTCCTGCACCAGATGGTTGTGTAGACAATGAAGAGGCTTATGGAGTAGTAGTTGTATGTCTGTTCCAGGTACCAGCCGTTGCCGGAGTGGTATGAAGCCACCCACAGGAGATGGCTCTTAAGCAGCTCTTCATCAATCCCGTATCCGTATTTTTTAAGGAACGAGAGGGTGACAATATTGAAGATGCGCCAGTTGTTCTGTGTGGTCCGGTGGTGGCCCCATTTTGATATTGCCACGGCCATCTCATCTTTTTCCTCCTGCGTGTATAATGACCAGAGGGTGTCAGGTATCAGCAGCAGTGTTTTGAAGAGGCCTCCGAACTCGCAGGTAAACTGGTAGGTGGCATCGGGAAGATCTTCCGGCATGGGCAGGCTGTTAGGGTGCCCCGGCGTCAGCGCATTGTAGAGGTGAAGTTTGTAATAGTCGCGCAGCCTGATACCCTTTATCTCAACATCCGGGTTTACATGAATGAGTGGCCCGGCAAGAGTGAAGGAACGCTCCAGCGCCTCGAACTCCAGCGAACGGAAACGCCAGTCGGGCGACCCCTCCTGAGGATAGCTCTTCCCCGGCACTATGGGAAAGGTGAGAGGATCATCTATCGACTTAACATGTGTGAAGGCTCTCTCAAGGAGATACTCTGCCATCCGGATGTAATGCCTCTTCGTCATCCCGGTGAAGGGACTGAGGTCCATGTCCGGATTCTCAACTTCAAATTTTTTCCTCATGCCATTAATAATTCCTTCTGGTTCGGGTCAAAATTAGACCTTTTGCTTCAATGCTGCATATCAGAGCCTCGCCAAAAATATCAGTCATTAAGGAGACAAGATCAAATATCATCTTTGCTCAGGACTGATATTCAGTTCATTTAATTCTTCCTGCCGCTTTGAACATTTCAAAAACAATTTTGTTTTTCCTGATCAGAAACATGTTTCAACTTCATTGTGTAACCGGAAAACCACATCAAAACCGGGGCAGAACTGAAAAGCCATACCAGTAGGTATAATTTAATAGGGATGGCTGGTACCCAATGAAGTTTGAGATCTCATACTCCAGGGCGGGAAATGAGTACAACATCGCCCTGCGCGATCTTCAATTCCGCCAGGGACAGTAGCGCGTTCCTCCCGGCACTATTATCAGACAGCTATGTCAGGCATTCTCAGCTATTATCAGAGATGTGAAAAAGCGCCTCCTGGCAATTACAGACACTTTCCCTTTATGAAAACTTGCTAAATACTAATTCCCATGCCCGGTTTACTAAATCACCCTTGTTGACCACTTCAGACATGCCTAACTTCTTTCATTATTCAAGGATGGCATAATGAATCAAACTGAAAGGAGGGCAGAGAAATGAAGAAGGTTTCAGAGATTATTTATTGTATTTTTTTGATGATGTGTATTTTCCGGAGCGGGCTAACTCTGTCAGCGCAGAATGGAGCATGGATTGCGCAGTCGCCCGAAGGCATCGGAACGGGTGAAAATGTTTACAGCTGCGGTAACGGAAGTATAATATTTACCAAATTATCTGCCAGGTATCTGCTGCTTTTTGATATTAATGAAGGAGAGTGGCAGAAAGCGGATATGGACAAAGTTCGGACATGGAAACATGTTCAGGCACAGGGCGATGTGATTCTTGGGATCTCGAATGATTTGCTTTTCGGGTACAGTTCGATTACAGGCGAATGGGACACAATAAGTTACAAGGGCATTATACTGAAAGAGGGGAGTCAGCAGTCTCAATCACGAAGCTATGGGTGCAGCGACAGTCTTGCCTTTTGTGTGACTGACGAAGTGTTTTACATGTTTGACGGAAACAGAGCTCAGTGGTATAGTCTTGAATATCAATTGCCATCAGGGTTTACGGCGGGTACCTTCTCGGTAAAAAATGATTTCGCATGTGCCATCTTACCCGGTGCAGCCGATCAGGATGAGATTGTCAACATAGCTTACAGTGCCTATACCAACTCGTTCGCCATAATCAGGAACGGAGGCAGTTCTGGCCACCTGCCCAAATATGTTCATGGCTTCATCGGATTTAAGCAGATGAGTGTAAGCGGCGGAAGTGAGGTCAGGCTTGCAGGTTACAGTGCCTTTGACAACGAGTTTGATGTAATTACTGTTTCCGTTGCAAACACGCAGGATATTGATTGGGATAACCTGACCGATTATTTTCCGGATGAAGGTGCAGTTTTTTCATTATATATCCGTACGGTTGTTGTTCCTTTTGAATCGGTGAGAGCTGACTGGTATAGTTACAGCACATTCCTGGGAGAATGGCATACCGCTTCCGCTTCATTTAACATGATTGAAAATGAGAATTATAATGGATCAATAATGCAGGGTGGATTTTATTCAGTAGATTCCTTTTTTGATGGAACCGAATGGGGTTGCGTCTTTTATTCAGGGCTTACCGGCAATTATGAGACTGTGACCCCGGGTTTCTTCCCTGTCACATTATCAGGCACAGCCGGCAGGTCAGTATTTGCAGCTTCAGACGATAACAATGTCTGGGGGTACAATCCTCTGACAAAGAATGGATCGGTGCTAAACCTGTCCCAGGGTGAAAGAGCATATCTCACGGCCGCCAATGATTATTCCACATTCCACGAATGGAGTACTGGTTCAGACTCGATGCTGATATGGTTCTACAATAGTCGCACGAATAATTGGCATTCATTCAAAACTCCCGAACATGCCTATCAGGCTGGTACCTTTGGCGAGGATCTTTACCTGTATAAAAGCAATCCTGAAAACCACACGGTTGTATATTCCTCTGTACGTGATACACTTCTGGCTGTTGCTCTTAATGAAAACATCACTTATATTCCGGATATTGAGGGCAATCTTGTGGCGCTGGCATCGGCAGACCATTCCGTCCTGATCAATGCCGGGAAGGGGAAGGTTCATGAGATGAATTTTAATTTCAATCCTCAGGGTCTGGGAACCGGCTCAGCAGTATTTACCCAGCCTGCCGCAGGGATGCTCTACGGATACAGCGGAGAGTCAGACACATGGACAACACTGGCTGCCACGGGGGAACCTTACCTGTGTACAAATAAGGGTTCGCTGGGCCTTGTAACAATCAGGTCGGGGAGCAAGATCTATTACAAGTATTGTGCATTTAATGCCTTGACAGACACTTGGATAGAGCTAATTCCCGAGGGCGCTCATGTTGCATATGCGCTTGGCTACCGGACGGCTTTGATTATTATGTCAGGCACCCTTTATGCATTTGATCCCTACGGAACGGCAAGCGGTGTTTCTCCGGCAAGCATTACGGCCGTCGATGACTTCACCCTTGAACAGAATTATCCCAATCCTTGCAGCTGTAATACCACCCTGAGATACATCCTTCAAAAGCCGGCAAATGTTACTCTTGCCATATATGACCTTGCCGGGAGGGAAATCAGGGTACTTGTAAATCAATATCAATCGCCCGGAGAGTATTCTGTAGTCTGGGATGGAAAATCTGCCGGGGGTGACCCTGCAGCTGATGGTCTGTATATTTACCGGTTAGTTGCCGGGAACAGTTGTCTTGCGCGGAGGATGGTCAGATCAGGCAGCTACAACAGATAGTACACACCAGATACTGATATTCTCTTGTGGTTTGCGGGTAAGGTGTTATGTGTTTTTAGCGAAGGGGACAGCTTGCAGGGGAGCCGATCCCTGCATAAAATAAAAAGTCCCGCAAAGGCGGGACAGTATTTACTCCGCCCCCCGATTCTCCCGATAAACCGGGATTCCCGGGGCACGGTAGGGCTTCCCGATACGCTTTCGCCCTGCTCAAGCTATCGGGACTACCTTTCCCGATAAATCGGGATCGCAGTTTCTCGACCTGTTGTTGCAAAAAAAAATCCCACTTGCGTGGGTTTTTTTTGTTGCTCCGCTAGGGCTCGAACCTAGACTTTCCTGATCCAGAGTCAGGCGTGTTGCCAATTACACCACGGAGCAATGATATCGGGCTGCAAATATAAAAAAAATTCAGGTTATTCTGTTACACCGCACATTTTTACGCTCTCAGCGCCTGCGGCTAACACGAAAAACCGGATAATATCCTTATAAATGGTATGGATATTGTAGCTTTGTATATCAATCCATTAAGAACATACAGCCATGAAGCCAATGAGACAACTGTTAATCGTTTTATTCACTCTGGCGGTCGTTCAGACTGCCCCCGCACAGAACATTGAGACGGACAACCTCGAAAACCTGGTATTTCCTACTTTTCAGGAATCGCTCGTTAAACTGAAAAACGGCCAGACCTATGAGACCATGCTCAACTATGAGAAGACGGAGCAACAGATGGTTGTGCTGAGGAACAATCAGCTCTTTCTTTTCAAAGACCACCTGATGGTTGACTCTATATACATGGGAGAAAGAGTTTTTATACCTTCTGAGAAGGGATTCCTGGAGGTGCTCATCAATGCGCCCGTCTCCCTGTTCATGGATCACAAGGCACGGCTTGAAAGCACTGGCGCCACGCTTGCCTACGGCTCAAAAACCACCACCGCAGGAGTGACTCACATAACAACGATATTCGGCCAGGAAGGAGCTATCATACTTAAGATACCGGAGAACTTCAAGGTAATGGATGATTCATCATTTCTTGTTAGGATCGGAGGGGAGTTGCACAAGATTACAAACAGGAAGCAGTTCCTTAAATTGTTCCCGGAGATACGGAAAAAGCTGGAGGCTCATATCAGTGATAAGGGAACAGATTTCAAGTCTGCCGATGATCTGATCAGCCTGATAGGGTTTTGCAACAGTTTAAGCCGCTGAAGCCAGAGTAGGCTTCCCTTAAGGGATTATTTACTGAACTTTTGCCAGGTATCCTTCAGCTGTACGGTGCGATTAAAGACCAGACTGCCCGGGCGGCTGTCGTAATCAACACAGAAATATCCCACCCTCTGGAACTGGAACCTGTCAAGTGGCTTCGCCTCTTTCAGTGAAGGCTCTGCCTTGCAACCGGTAAGGATAGTAAGGGAGTCAGGATTAAGGAACTCCCTCGGATCAATGTCCTTGTGTCCCGACGGGTCTTCATCACTGAAGAGCCT
>ERZ795057.1417-NODE-1417-length-20766-cov-129.263435_pt1 | contig 20766 bp, 9 predicted proteins | sample MGYA00375141_ERZ795057 | MGnify/ENA primary metagenome ERZ795057 (study PRJEB30186, sample SAMN05720163) | activated sludge metagenome | isolation source: Anaerobic digester | place: Hong Kong | collected 2015-01-26 ... | reverse complement strand
AATTAATCAGGCTAGAGTAGTTTTCTGAGTAACATGCTCCATAGTTGAAAAATTTAACTTTACCCTGTGCTCTTGCAGAGTAGTATGATTATCATTACAAAACCAGAACTTTTATTATACTTCTGCAATAGTTTGATAAATCTCTAACATCCTTGAAGTAATAGTTATTTTGTGATGCCTTTCTGAGGCAGCTTTTATTCCATTTTTAGAGATATGCTTGGCAAGTTCATAATTCTCAAAGATCTTCATAATTTTAAAGGCCAGCATTACATGATCATCAAATCGATATAATAGTCCTGTTTCTCCATCATCTACCATATCCGGCACACCACCAACAAATGAAGAAATACAAGGTGTGCCTAACAATTGAGCTTCTCCCAGAGAATTGGGGCTGTTCTCAATCGCCGAAGGACAAACATAAACATGAGCAATCCTGAGCTCTTCGGCCATTTCTGTTTCATTAAGCTTCCCCAGAAAAACCACATTCTCTTCTAAGCCAGACTTTTTAAGTAATGCCCTCATATAGGCCCCATATGTGATTGTTCTCTGAATCCATTTGTGTCCACCGGTCACGTCAATCCCGGCTATTCTTAATTGAATTCCAGGATAATATTCTTTGACTATTGAAAGTGCTTTGAGGACTTGATGCAAACCCTTTCTTGGAGAATTTGCCTGGCTTAAGAATACTGAGTAATCTTTTTTGGCTTCAATAGACCATTTGTCCGAATCATAAAAACTGGAACGTAAAACCTCATTGCAGAAATAGTAATTACATTTCGGATTTATTGCCTTCACATGAGAATAATCCCAATCAGTCCTTCCAATGATATTTGTGCACAGTTTAAGATATCTTAGCTCAATTTCAGCACGTTGTTTTAATTCATTTAAATTGTGCGGAATGGTCTCTCTGTTCTTTAAATCACTTAACGTAGTATGCTTTAATAAATCAAGTGGCTTTACTCCAGCAAAAAAATACTTTCTATAGACGCTCAGCAAGCCCTGAATTGAAATAACATAGGTTTGTTTTGGACATGCAGTGATGCATGCCATACCATGAGCATACTCTGTACCATGAATATGGATTATATCAGGTTTAAACTCATTAATTACTTCTACCCAATATTTCTCCAATGATTTATCATAATATTTCTTCGTTTTCCTGGCAGGAAGAAGGTAATAGATGACATCGGCCTCCTCATACCTTTTTAATTTGTTCGCAGCATAAGTGGTGCTTACCGCTAAGGTAACTTGCGTGTTAGTGGAAAGCTCACCTGCTAGTGAGAACATCCATCCGCCGACTACCTCAGCAGGCAGGCCAAGCTTTTCCCGAACAGCAGGAAACTGAATATTTGTGATCCATAATATATTCATAATAATTTTTCTTTAAAGGTCTCTTTTAGTCGTCACTGATCTAGCACCTAAGGTCATTTACCAGACTTAAAAGTAACGCCTTCCAGCTTCATAATAGGCTTCAATAAATTAGTCCAAAATCTCTCTATTTAAGAGCAGCAAGATTTTACTCATAGTCTTTGATTCGCCGATCGCTTAGATTCTACAATATATGGTTTACGAAATAGGTCATAAATTTCCTTGTCATTTAGTTCTCTTAATGCCTTGGAGTGGCACATGCCTACCACAATCCAAGTAATTACATTAAGTAAATTATATGCAATCTGGTTTTCAATAAAAATCATAATCAGATAACTTGCCAAAAGTAACCCCAGAGATTTTAAAAACACATTTTTTGAAGAACTTAATGCTTTAAATATTGCTGATATTATTATAGATATATATAAAAGGAAACCGACAATTCCCGTTTTAAGTAGTATCTGAAGAAAAGCAACCTCAACGACCGGTCTATTATAGGTTTCAAAGGCTTCTGACATATACCCGGCATTCAATCCTTTACCGAGAAGAAATGCATCATTGTGCTTCAAGTCCTGAAAAACTTCATAATATAAAAAGGTCCTTGTATCTGCGTATGGATCAAGCTGACTATACCGCCTATCATCATCCCCTGACATCATTTGAAAGACACTCTGACCTTTTATTCCAAGATATAATGACCCAAATGGAATTAACAGGACACAAAAAACAATTACATTAAGTAATATCTTATTCACCTTTACATATTTAATTACGTAATATGCAATGACTACAGAAAATCCAATAAATATTCTTAGTATGCCTGATCTATTTGTCACTGAAACAACTACTATTAAAACTGCGATTAAAAGAATAACCAGCTTCTGCCATCCTGATCTTAATGGTATAGTTACGATTACATAAAATATTGGATATAACAGAAAAATTTGAAGTTCAAAATAATCAAGGAAGAAAATGGAAACCAATGTCACCGACACAAGGTAAATGAATAGAAGTTTGTTTGTAATATGAAAATATTTTGGACTAATTCCTGCGATTAAGAAAAATACAGGAAAAAGTGATATCCCCATGTAATTGTTAGCAATAAAATCCAGAAATTCGCTAAAAGACCTAAATTCAAGAAGACTACGTGTGAAGCAGATGAACATCCATACGATAAATAAGTCGTACAGCCTCAATGAGACCTTATCTATGAAATCCAGTCTCCAATATGTCCCAAAATAAATAAACAATATCAGAATTAATGAAGCTAATGCGAATACATACTGGAATTTATTATGTAAAAAACCTATACCTGGCCCATATGCATTGAAATAAAAAACGAAATGAAAAAGAAGAGCAAAGAGCAGGCTTGTAATTAATATCTGTTTCTTACTGAACATAAAGTTCTTGATTAGATTCCGGAGAATGCAATTATTTGATCCAGATCCCCTTTCTTTTTTTATTAATGACCATATGATACTGCAAAGGAGCTAAGATTAAACCATTAAAATTAGCTATCGCAGAGGCGATAAATAATGAATGAACCCCAACATGTAGCTGCTTAATTAACAACATAGCAATGCCAAGATACAGAATTGGACTGATTATACTGGCAATAAATTGAACTCTTAATGCACTGATTCCATTCAGGAGCTGGACATATTTCCCTCCAAACATCATTACATTAAAATAAACAAAGCCCCAAAGTGAAAGAGAGAAGGATATGGAAACCTTGCCTTCTCCCAACCAAAATTTGTAAAATGGATTAGATAATACCAACATTATCACTGTCCCTATCAGCACCAACGCATTAAGTTGATTATATCTCCTGATACCGTTCTTTATCCATTGAATATCATTTTGTTGATAGGCTTCAGTGGTGGCAGACCAGAAAGGAACAAGGAAAATATTAAAAATCATAAATGGTATTCCAAAATACTTGTATACCACGTTATAAGCTGTTACGTCGGCTGTACCAAAGCTTCTGGCTATGATTATATTGGCAGTCTGATATTGAATGATGGCAGCCAGCTGAATTATGAAGAATTTCACACCGAGACTGAAGAGATTCCTTGTGTGTGAAAGCTTTACTGTGGCAAAAGAAGGCCTGTATTTCTTGTACCGGCCGTTGAAAAAGATAAAGTTGGCGCCAATAATCACTATTAGTGGTGACACACATAAGGCCAGACCAAGTTTAATGAGCGAACCTTCTGTTGTTCTTACAAGGACAAGAATGATTATCAAAGCTAAAGCCTGTCCCATAAGATCAATTAAGGAAGATTTTGCAGGGTATTGGTCAGCTAATAATATTGTTGTTATGATTCTGAAAACAAACGATATACAAAAGTAAGTGAATACAATTATTGCCAGGGTTGTAACATCCGACCGCATGTTTGCTGAAACATTCAGTATTTTGGACCAATCAAGAAAATTATTGGTTATTAAGAAGATTAGCCACACTCCTGAGAAGATAATCCCAAGAATAAAATATGTTGTACTAACATATGCGCGTGCCAAATTATCATCCCCGCGTGCCTTTGCTTCAGCAAACCTGTTCCTCAAACCATGAGTCAACCCGACATCAAAAAACACGAACCACCCCACAATTGAACTCATGGTTAACCAAACCCCATATGTTGCCGAGTCAACATAATTAAGTGTTATTGGTAATGTCACGAAGCTTATTGCAATGCCCGCTCCTTTGATAAGAAGTGAACTTATAATATTCTTCTTAGCCTTGACACTTCGCTCATGACCTTTAGTAATGAACTTTGTGATTAATTGTATCGGTTGCGAGTTGAACAAATCCATGCTAATATGAAAACATACTTAATCAAACTTTGGAAACTTCAGTTTCTTGTATGCACGTAAGATTTTTCTTCATATATTGCCACTGGCTTTTTACGACCCTTAATGTAACAAATAGCATCATTCGTCGTTGAAATAGGTACGTTAGTCAAATATTTTAAAGCATTCGTCACTTACATATACATATGAAGATTGTTTTTATTACTCTCTTTTTGGCCTTAAGCAGTTATCTGGCAGCTACTGATTATTATGTCAAAAACGGGGGCAATGATCTCGCTCAAGGCACTTCAGATGCAACTGCATGGGCAACTATAGAGAAAGTCAATTCCAAATTTAGTACTCTTAATCCGGGAGACAGAATTCTTTTCAAGAAGGGGGACAAGTTCTATGGAAAAATAATAATATCAAAATCAGGAATATCAGGGTCTCCAATAACTATAGGTGCATACGGCACCGGTGATAAGCCAATAATCACAGGATTTACAGAAATTACTTCCTGGACAGATGAAGGAGGTGGAATCTATTCCGCCGCGCTGAATTCAGAAGCACTTACTAATATGGTAGTTATTGGCGGTAAACAATATGCGATGGGAAGGTGGCCTGATGACGGATACAATATCTTCGAATCAGCCTCATCAAATAAATCAATAACCGATAATGAATTGGGATCTGACATAAATTGGGGAGGAGCGGAGGTTGTCATACGAAAAAATGACTGGTCATACGACAGATGCAAAATTAATGCTCAATCTGCCGGTGTTCTAACTTATACATCACTTGGGTCCGCTCAAGTGGCGGAACCAAACCATGGCTATTTCATTCAGAATGATATAAGAACTCTTACTTCCTTCGGTGAATGGTTTCATGATTTTGAAGCCAAAAAGATATACATATACTTCGGAACTACTGATCCAACATCTAAAATTGTTGAGATTGCCACATTAAGAAACCTGGTATATAATGAAGAGTATGATTATATTACCATTGATAATATCTGTTTCAGAGGGTCCATTGGCAATATGATAGAATTTATCATTAATTCGTGTAATTATCTGACAATTCAGAATACGGTATTGCGATTTGCCGGCCTTGATGCAATTAACTTATGGGGCAAGAATAGTAACATCTCCAATAATACTATTTCATCATGTAATCAGACTGGAATTAAAGCACTTGGTGATGAACATAATATAACTCAAAATGTTGTTGAAAATGTCGGACTTATTGTAGGCCAGGCATACTGGGGCAATCTCACAAATGGAATCGCTATTGCCAATGATGATTGCCTCGTCAAGTACAACACCATACAGAATATTGGATATTGCGGCATCAAACTATCTTCTACAGCTGATATTATTACTATTCAGAATAATTATATAAATAATGTTTTACTGACACTGAATGACGGCGGAGGTATTTATACTGCTGCAGAAGGTGTTTCAAGAAAAATAGAAGCAAATATTATTACTAATGTCATTGGAAACTCTGAAGGAACACCATACCCCGGAAGACATATAGCAAGAGGAATCTACCTTGATGTGAATTCAACTAATGTTTTAGTTACATATAACACAGTAGCAAATTGTAATGAAGCTGGCTACATGATTCACCGGGCTCATGACAACAGAATTGAAAACAATACTGCTTTCAATAATGGATATGGAATGTTTTTTCAGAACAGTTCTGGCAGCAGTATCAGGAATAATACTCTAAGGAATAATATCTTCCTGGCAAAATCTTCAAAGCAGTTATCGCTGAAGTTTTACAGCGTTGCAGATGATATACCCTCTTTTGGCACTGCAGACTATAACTACTATGCAAGGCCGGTTGATGATGATGATGTTTTTCATACATATTCACCTTCAACCGGAAGTAAATACAGAACACTGGCAAGCTGGCAATCATTCACAAGCCAGGACCGGAACTCAAAGAAATCGGCTGTTACAGTCAGCGACACCTCCAAGATAGACTTCTATTACAATCCGTCAACCTCTAATAAGGTCGTCACACTGAGCCAGCCGATGGTTGATGTGACCGGAAAGAAATATACCGGATCTGTCACCCTGCTGCCATATACTTCTGTTATCCTGATGCCTGATCCCAATCCCTATATACCGCCAACACCAGTCGTCTCAGGCGCTGCTGTTGAAGATAGTGCACCTGCCGTAGTAGTGATCAGTTACAGCATTAACCTTGCCTCAATAAAACCGGCCTCATCTGCATTTACTGTCACAGTGAACGGTACAACAAGAACAGTAAGCTCAGTGGCTGTCTCCGGTAACAAAGTATCGCTTACACTTTCCAGCCCGGTTAATCATGGTGACGTTGTTACTGTATCGTACACCAAACCTTCTACCAATCCGCTTCAATCTACTGAAGGCGCCCAGGCAGCATCCTTCACCTCCCGGTCTGTTACAAACAACTGTGCAGCTCCTGCCCCGACACCAGCTCCAACGCCCGCCCCGACACCTGCTCCCGCTCCCACTCCGGCGCCAGCACCGGCACCGGCAAATCAACCTCCGGTAATAACCATTGCTTCGCCAGCCAAGGGAAGCTCCTACACTTCACCTGCCACCGTGGTTATTGAGGTGACAGCCCATGATCCGGATGGATCTGTTGAGTCGGTCATCCTGTATAATGGAACCAATAAGCTTGGAGAACAAACCACCGTCCCTTTTTCCTTTACTCTTAAAGACCTTGAAGAAGGTTCCTATTCTATCCATGCTGTGGCTACCGATAACCTGAAAGCCTCAACTGAATCCACCGCACTGGATTTCCATGTGACCACCCCGAAACCTGAAAAGGGAACCTTTAAACTTTACCCGAATCCAAATGACGGCAACTTCTCAATCGATTATGATGCACCTGATGATATCGAAGAGTATAAACTGGCTGTAGTAAATTCCCAGGGACGGACTGTACTGGTTGAGGAATTGTCGCAGGATCAGTACATGAAACATTTCGACCTGTCGTACCTGGTATCAGGAATTTATATAGTAATGATCTCAGCAGACGAAATAATCCTGACTCAAAAGTTTATCAAACGATAAACTGATTATCAATTCAATATTACGAGCTTGCCCTGGAAGGGGGCCAGTCCATTTGCCTCCAGCAGAACAGTGTACATCCCGGGGCCTACGTTACCCGGAAGATCAATTGTATTTATCCTGTTAAACCCCAGAGGCACACTGTGTACCAACCGTCCGTGTGTATCAAATATCTTAAGAGAACTGTAAGCCCGATCTTCATCAGTTGTCAAAACATAAAAAAAACCGTATGCCGGATTGGGATAAATTTTTGTCTCACCCTGAGGTAGGATGATTGTGTCATTTGCTATAGGACCATAGATTCGTGCACCTGCCTGCCAGCTGCCATTCTGCATGGCTGTTGCGGGACTTATCGCACCCCATACGGCATCAAGTGCCAGACCTTCGGCGAAATCCTCCCCCAGATCTGTTCCATAATCAAGCCTGGTTGCCGGTACAAAGTCAGTAAAATTGTTAAACTGCGGATTGATGACAACAGAATGAACATCATACCCGAGAGCCTGCCATTCAGCAAAGGTCTTCGATACGCCACCTGCGCTGAACCTGGGAGTTCCTGATTCACAATAAAACAGGTTGAAATCTGACTGGAATCCTTCCAGGCTTTCCTGATCCATTACATTAATAGTCAGTGTATTGTATTTTGTATAAAAAATATTATTGAAGATTTTCGTACCGGTTGATGGTGCGTTCAGTTCGCTATCAATATTGGCATGAACATCAATCAAGCCCCTGCCGGTCTGTTCCTGGGTCTTATCTGTATATAGTGTATTGTTGTAAATACGCACCCCGTTCATACCTTTAACAACAATGCCTACCTTTGGATTCTTTATGATGTTGTAAGCTACAACACCTGACTCATCCGTCATACCGTCTGACTTTCTCTGAATACCGTTAGGGGTGTTAAGAAGGTAATTATACTTAATAATGACCCCAAGATTATAGCCAGTGAAAAGGGCATGGGTCCAGCTGTCCATGTCAGTTCCGTTCCAGGTAAACTTGTTGCCGGTTATAACAGCTCCGTCGAGATGATTATTATTAAGACCGGGTTTCTCGTCCCCAGCCTGCAAGATGTATCCTACAGAATTCACCGAAGTCAGCGAGTTGTTCCGGAAAGTCAACGCAGTAACCTGGTTTCTTGGAATATTATATCCGTTTGAGACGCCGGTCTCGGTATCCACAATCTCCTGCCCCTCAATTATCAGAGGCACCTGTGAAAACAAAGTGACCGTCGAAAAAGATAACAAAATCAATATCAGTGCATTCTTCATATACTGTTCAGAATAGGATTTAAAAATTTCAACGCAGCAGAGCCGCAACAGTGATAACAGGCATCTCAGCCCTTGTGTTCATTAATAGGATAATAGATAAACCGGGGGCATAACTTATATGACGCCACCAACCTGACCTCCCCTGTTCAACTGGCAACAGCCCCGGAGACCACTATCTGGAAAACTATTTAATTATTGTAAACTCCACCCTCCTGTTATACCTCCGGTCAAGCCAGGTGGCGTTGGAGGCAACGGGACGGGCACTGCCGTAACCGCGCGGCGTGAGCCGGCTCGAGGCAACACCCCTGTTGATCAGATAATTGACAATGACCTGCGCGCGGGTCTGTGAGAGCCGCTCCAGAGTGCCGGCCGCACCCTGATTATCAGTGTGGACACCTATCTCCAGCTTCAAACCGGGATACTTGTTCATTAACATCACTACCTGGTCGAGCATCAGATAAGCATTAGTAACCAGCCTGTTGCGGGTATCAAAGTAGGTGTCGGTCATAACACCGTAATTGCGTTTCAAGACATTCAGCTCGCGCTCAGCCGGATCAGTCAGCACATGCAGCCTGACAGTGGCACTACGGAACCCCGCCGAAAGCATCTCCCGGTAAGCCGGATATGCAGCCATCAGACTCATCTGCTGATCAATGACATAACTGTAATTGCCCGTGACAGGATCATGAACCTCCTTCACATTGTACTTCACCGGCACACCCCTGAATATGGGATTGCTGAGCTCCATCTTCGTCTTCGACGAGAGGATCTCCACCTGGAACACAGCCTCCTTCATGAACTCATCCTCGGCAGAATACTGCCCGCGAACAAGCACATTCTCAAACTGCCTCAGATCAATCTGATCCGTAGCAGGGGCAGGACGATTCGCCAGCCACGATTCCATCTGCGGGCGACTATCAAACACCCTTATCCTCTTCGTCACGGCCCGCTTGAGCACATCACCCGTAGCCTGCGAACGCAACGTCAAACCCAGCCTGACATCATACTCGCCGCTCCTGGCATAGGTGTGCGAGGGTCCCGCCCCGGTCTTCTGCGTTCCGTCGCCAAAATCCCAGAAAAATCCTGTCACAGTGTACCCTGGTGTGTACGATTTCATCGCGTCAAACTGAACTGCATCACCGGCCACTGCATAGGCAGGGGCGGTAATATATGGCTGATCATAGTCAACTATCTCTATATCATACGTCTGCTTGCGGAAGTAGGGTTTGCCGGTAGCACGGTCAATAATATCCAGCACGATGCTGTACCTGCCCGGCCCCGGGAAGCAGTGCCGCACATGAGTGCCGGTCATCTTCGTGTTGTCACCAAAATCCCACACATACTGCATGCTGAGAGTGTCAACCTCGATCTTCCCGGTATCGGACACCGTAAAGCAGTATAGGTTTTCCTTCTGCGCCTGCGCGAACCAGACCTGCGGCATCTCCGAGGTGAAGTGATAAATATCAACTGTCTTCCCTCTGGCGGAGGAAAAATACCCCTCATTCACCTCTGCCGTTGTCACTATCCCGAAGTCGTCATACTCCGAGTTCATCGGCGTAGCCAGCCACACGGGCGTGTGCCAGCCATCAGCCTTCTCCTGGGTGACATATATATCCTTGCCGCCCAGTCCGCCGCGTCCCTCCGAGGAGAAGAAAAGCTCCCCGGTCTCGGCAATAAACGGGTAGGTCTCGTTGAATTCGGTATTAACCTCAGGACCAAGATTCACCGGATCTTCCCAGTAACCGTTATTCCAGTTGCTGTAATAGATATCCAGCCCCCCGAAACCATCGGGCTTGTCCGACGCAAAATAGAGCCTCTTCCCATCGTGGGAGAGGCTTGGCATTGTAATATTGAACCATTCGGTATTGAACCTGATCTCGCGGATCCTGCCCCATCCCTTTTCCTCGGCCACGGCATAGAAGAGCCCGAGCTTGTTCCGGTAGGTTGAGAGCAGCTTGAAGTTGCCCTCCACCACCAGGTTACGGGAGTAATAAATCGTATCACCTGCGCGGTTGAAAGTGGCAGGGCCGTCATTCAGCTTGCTCTTCAGCGATTTGGAGAGCAGCCTGGCCTTCTTTTTAACAGCTGTTGTGTCTACATGAAACATCTTCACCACAGCCTGACCCTCGCTGTTGACCGCCTGGCCCCTGTCTGAACAGAATACCAGCCCGTTCCTGTAGAACACCGGGGCAAACTCATTATAATTATCTGTACTGAACGAGGTTTTCGTTACGCTGTAAGGCGACTGCTGGGCCACAGCTGCGCCCTGCATCAATAAAAAAACCAATACTGAAACCGGGATCCGTAGATTCATATCGCTTATGTTCTGAGTGTCTAAGTTACGTTAAAGTTTGATAATCATGCAATCAATTTTCTGAGAGGCTTCCCCGGTGCCCTCCCTGCCAGAAATTTAAAATATCAGCGGGTTTATAACATCAACCTTGTACCTGAACTCGTACCTGAGCATCACCTCGTGCGAGCCGTTATTGTAAGTACCAAGTTTCCCAAAATCAAAGTCGTACGAGTAAGCCATCTTCAGCTGATTGTTTATGGCGAACTGTGCCAGCGCCGTCACTGACCCGGTGCTTCTGTAGGTAGCACCTAACCAGACCCTGTCATAAAGGATAAAGTGAAGGCTTCCGTCATACAGGAGCCTGTCACCGGGAGAGTACGACACCAGCGCCGACGGCATGACACGTGCCTTGGCGCCCAGCGGGAACATGTATCCCGTGTTAAGCACATAGTTGTAATTCCCGGGCTCCACCTTTAGCGAATACTTGTTCTTGTCAAAGTCGAACCTGTAACCCAGCAGTCTCGGGATGGAAAAGCTCAGGAAATAGTTCTTCCCGCTGTAGTACGTCCCGAAGCTGAAGTCAGGCACAACGAACACCTTTGAGTCGATCAGGAAATAATCGTCACCCGGATCGAGGACTATCAGATCTGACCAGGCCGTGTTGGTTGCCACCAGTCCCGCTCCCAGTCCCATCGCCAGCGTCCCGTTCCCCACGCTTATCCTGAAAGCATAGGAGGTCATCACCTCGGTCTGCCTGGTCACGCCTATCTTGTCGTTGACCACGAAGAGGCCCAGGCCCAGTTTATCTGACAGCACCGGGGCGTCCAGCTCGAGGCTCATTGTGCGTGGCGCCCCGTCGAGGCCCACCCACTGCTGGCGGTAGAAAGCCGCAACACTGAGTCCTCCCCTGCTGCCGGCGTATGACGGATTGATCCTCAGCGGATTGAGAACATAATGGTTGGTTACCGGCGTCAGCTGACCCATCAGCATCATGGGCAGAAAGATCAGAACTGACAGACTTATTAACTTTTTCATTATTGCGAGTTTTATTTCCTGTTTCAATTTATTTTCCCGGTTATCGCAGAGCGAAGCGCCCCATTCATCTCCTTACCACGACGTATCCGCTGACCGAGATCCCGTTTGCGGCTCTTATCACGTAGAAGTAGGTATCCTCAGGCAACGGATTGCTGTTATAGTCGAGGCCCTCCCAGCAGTTACCCGGTTCGTTGCTATAATTGTCGTTTTCGTAAACCTTCTGACCGCGACGGTCGAAGATGGTCACCTCGGTCCTGCCCAGTGTCTCTATCCCGCGAAGGACGAAATAGTCATTTCTGCCATCCTGGTTGGGAGTAATGAGGGTGGGGATCGTCAGATTATTAACCAGCACTGTTACCTCATCGGTCACCGGTTCGCATGCGCCATTGGTGACAGTCCAGCTGAAGATATTCTCACCGATGGATAGTCCGCTTACCGTTGTCGACGGTGCTAGGGAGTTGAACAGGTTGCCCGTACCTGACACAAGCTCCCATATTCCGGTGCCGATCTCAGGTATTTCAGCATTTAGCGTGGCCCCGAAGGTATACTCCAGCGTCTGGTCCGGACCGGCATTCGCAACCGGTATCTCGTCAGCCACAACTGTTACAGGCTTGATCGTATAGTATCCTGCCGTGGAGGTGCCCATTATGTAGTAGGTGCCTGCCGGAGCTGCCTGCGGGCTTTCATACGTGATGGTAGCCTCCGCGTCTGTCCAGTAGGAGTAGGTTAGGTTGGCATCTGATCCGGCAGTCACTGCAGGATCAGTAAGGTCCGTCGTCTCATTCTCGCAGATATTCGGAGGATTATTGATTACCACCACCGGCGCACCCGGCCTGGCGTTGATCACCACATCAGCTGTCGGTTCCGATGTACAGCCGAAGGAGTTTGTAACGGCAAAAGTGTATGTCCCCGGCTCGAGGCCCGACACCGTGCGTGTTGTGCCCGTACCCTGGCTGGTGAAGCCGTCAGGATACCTTATCAGTATCCATGTGCCGCTCGAGGGCAGTCCTGACAGCACCACGCTCCCCGTTGCCACCTGGAAGGTAGGATGAGTGATTGTCCCCACAACAGGCGCAGTGGGTGTCGGCGGCTGCGGATTGATCACCGCATTGGCCGATACTGCCGAGGTACATCCTTCAGTATTTGTAACCACGAAATTGTATGTGCCGGCCGGGAGTGATGAGATAGTGGCACTGGAGCCTGTGCCCGTCAGGGTTGAGCCTCCCGGGTAACGCGTAAGGGTCCATTCACCGTTTTCAGGAAGGTTCTCCAGAACGATGCTCCCTGTGGCCAGATCACAGGTAGGATGGGTGATGGTTCCTATTGCAGGTGCCACGGGAGTGACAGGCTGCGGGTCGATCACCACCTCAGCTGACGCCGGTGAGACGCACCCTGCAGCGTTCGCAACAGTAAAAGTATAGGTGCCGGGCGGTATGTTCGTTACTGTGCGGGTTGTTCCTGTACCATTGGTTGTAAGATTGCCCGGTGTTCGTGTCAGGGTCCAAGAGCCCGTTGCTGGCAGACCGCTCAGCTCCACGCTTCCTGTCGAGAGGGCACAGGTAGGTTGTGTGATTGCTCCGACAACCGGTGCCGAAGGGGTGTCAGGCTGTGCATTGATCACCACATTTGCTGATGCAGCAGAGACACAACCATTTGCATTGGTCACTGTGAATGAATATGTACCCGGCGCCAGTCCGGTGATTGTAGTGCTGGTACCTGAGCCTGTTGTGGTCTGACCACCGGGAGTACGCGTAATGGTCCAGTCACCCGTTGCAGGCAGACTGTTCAGCACCACACTTCCCGTAGGCACCGCACATGAAGGATGAGTCACTGTTCCCGGCACGGGCGCCACTGGCAGTGCGTTGACCGCCAGCGTATAAGTCGCCGAGGCGGCAGCGCAGGGCGTGCCGAGGGGATTGTTGGTTGTCACGGTAATGATAACCGTCCTGCCGGCATCCGCGGCTGTTGGGGTGTAGGTGAAGGTGAAGGGCGTTACCGTGGAAGAGGCAGGTGTGACCGTTCCTCCTCCGTTCTCAGTGATGGTGACACTGGTGGCGCTGCCGCCGAAGGTGTTGCCGGCAACGGTCACGGCCGTGATGCCACAGGTACTGCCAGAGGTTGCTGACAGTGTGAGCAGGGGCGGGTTGACACAGCCACAGTTGACCGAAAACTCAGGGCCTGTTGTGGTACATCCCGATGAGTTACGGACAGTGATGGAATGAGTGCCATTGACCACGTTGCTGAAAGTGGTACCACTCTGCCATGCACCTTCATCAAGCCGGTAGTCATAGCCTGTGCCCGTGGGACTGGTCACGATAATCACCCCAAAGTTAAATCCCAGTGAACAATCAATTGTATGAACAGGCACGGCAGGTACCGGCAGGGGCGCATTAACAGTAAATGATGCCGAGGCAGGCGATACGCAGCCTGCTTCATTGGTCACCGTAAAAGTATAGGTACCTGCAGTGATCCCGCTTACGGTGTAGGTGATGCCCGTGCCGGTCACCTCTGTCCCGCCCGGGTTACGGGTGAGGGTCCAGGTGCCTGAAGAAGGTAACCCGCTGATCCCGACGCTGCCCGTTGATACGGCACAGGTCGGCTGAGTAACCGCGCCAATAACAGGAGCGGTCGGGACAGCGGGTGGTGCATTTATGATGACAGCTGCTGATTCTTCTGATATGCAGCCGCTAGAGTTGGTAACGGTAAATCTGTGGGTGCCCTGTGCCAGACCGGATACGGTCACCGAGGAGGTGGAACCTGTTATATTACCGGGGTTGACTGTCCAGCTGCCTGCCGGCAACCCGGTTAGCACAACGCTTCCCGTAGCCACAGTGCATGATGGCTGAGTGATTGTGCCAACAGTCGGTGCAGCTGGCAACGGGTTGACAGTGATCGGATAGCCTGTACTCAACGTCCCGTTGCCACAACTGTTAACGCCTCTCACTGTCAGCGTACCTGAAGTGGCAGACGCGGAAAAGTTAATCGTTACCGTATTCGTTGTACCATTTATTGTAACACCCTGGCCACTATACGCCCATGAATAACTGGTAGCCCCCGTAATGGCCGGTACAGTATAGGAGACATTACTGCTGCCCTGGCAGACTGAGGATGTACCTGTTATTGTTCCTGCTGCTGCCGGAAGGGGATTTACGGTTATATAGTCTGTCTTTGTCTCGGTGCTTATAGCTCCATCGGTGATTGTCAGCGAAACTGTTTTTGCACCCCCGGAGCTGTACGTCACTGTATGAGGACCCGCCGTTGTTGCCGAGGCGGGAGTTGCTCCCTCACCAAAGTCCCATTCGAAAGTTGTGTTTCCTGTTGTTCCATCTGAGGTGTTTGCAAAAATAACAGATGATCCTGCGCACACGGTGCGTGGATCAGCTGTAAAATCAGCAACCAGACCACAGCCCTGAAGAGTGATGTAAAGATTCCTGGGGGTTCCCTCACAACCTGCCGTGTTAGTCTCAGTGACTGAAATATTGCCGTTTGTAGTTCCAAAACTGACTGTTATGCTATTGGTTCCCGATCCTGAAGTAATTGTTGAGCCCGCAGGCACTGTCCATTCATAGCTCGATCCCCCAGTAGCGGTGACATAATACACGTTACCCGTACTACTGCACACCGGTGTAATATTTCCTGTTATGGCTGATGTGGTGGGCAGCGCGTTGACTGTTATATTATAACCAGGGCTTACTGCACCATTACCACAATTATTAACCCCCCGTACCGTCAGGATACCGGATGTGGCATTGGATGCAAAATCTATTGTAACAGTGTTAGAGCTACCCTCAATAGCAGCTCCCTGACCACTGTACTCCCACAAATAGCTGGTAGCGCCGGTGATAGCCGGTACGGTATAGGTAACATCACTCTGTGTGCGGCACACTGATGCAGTCCCCGTTATCGTAAGTGCAGCATCAGGTACCGGAGTAACTGAAATATAGTCTGTCTTGGTCTCTGTACTTGATGCCCCCTCAGTCACAGTAAGCGTCACCGTTTTTAATCCTCCGGTATTGTAAACAACATAGTGAGGTCCTGCACCCGCTCCAGTGGAAGGAGTCGCACCAGAGCCAAAGTTCCAGTTGTAGGTAGCAGCCGTAGTTGCACCCACAGAAGCGTTTGTGAATGTTACCTGAGCGCCCGTACAAACTGTCAGAGGGGCAGCTGTAAAGTCAGCAACAAGTCCACATCCCTGCAAGGTGATACCAAGACTGCGGGATTCACCAACGCAACCTGCCACACTGGTCTCAGTAACGGTAATGTCTCCATTTGACTCACCAAAGTTTACGGTAATGGTGTTTGTATTCTGACCCGATACAATATTTGCTCCTGCAGGAACAGACCACACATATGTTGATCCTGTAAGTCCGCTGACACTATATTCATAGCCAGTGCCTCCGCAGGCCGGAGTAGAATTGCCAGTAATGGTGCTGGTGGAAGGGAGAGGATTGACAGTTATTGGAAACGCAGCACTGACCGGACCATCGCCACAATCATTAATGCCCCGCACTGTAAGGTTACCTGAGGTGGCATTCGTGCCAAAGTTAATAGTAACTGATGTGCCGGAACCGGTTAGTGAGGCATCATTGCCAGTATAATCCCATCCGTAAGTGTCTGCATTAGATATGGCAGGAACAGTATAAGTAACCCCGCTTCGGCCCTGACAAACGGAGGAAATACCAGATATTGTACCTGCAGCAACAGGCAACGGATCAATCGTAAGAGAATAGGTTTCGGTTGCAGGGATGCACGGAGCCCCTTCCGGGTTATCAGTTGTTACCTCAATCTCCACTGTTTGGCCGGCATCATCCGGATGAGGTGTATAGGTGAAACTGAAGGGTGATGTATTTGCCACAGATGGCGACACAGTACCCAGACCGTCTGTTGTTATCGTCACATTGGTCGCACTGCCACCGAAAGTATTTCCACTGACAGTTACCGGAGCATTTACACATCCGGAACCAGCCAGACCGGAAAGAGTCAGAGTAGGCGGATCAGAGCATTCCGTACTCCCCGCCAGCGACAACTGGACTGTCCCCCCAACAGCGAAGATTCCTGTGCCGGTTGAATATGTAGCCTCCACATTGGTTATTACGGTCCCGGCTGAACATAGTCTGTAAGTGATGGAATGGCCAGCGGTATAGCCATCAATTCCCGTGGTAGTATTATCGTCTGCTGAGGCCACCGCAGGAAGGATCACTCCTCCCGTCAGCACCTGTGTCAGAGTCGCTTTACCGACACATAATTCACCGTCAAAGATTCCAATTTCATCACCTGCCTGCAGATCAACTCCATTGACCGTTGCTCCGGTGAAATAGAAATTCATGTGATCCACACCGTTGCCCTCATAGACGACGGTAAAGCACTGCGCGCCGGATTTTATAATTACCAGAAACAGTATCACTAATAAGGCAACTAATTTCTTCATTATAGGGTACTTTTATTCATTATTCTATAGATTGCTCGAATGGTTTCATTTCAGGATCACCATCGGTTTCCCTGCTGAAAATTCACCTGTAGCCAGCTTGTAGAAGTAAAGGCCGGCTTTGGGTCTTTGCCCTGATGCATCACGGTTATCCCATTCAATCATATGCCTGCCGGCTGATAAAATGCCATTATAGATAGTCCTGACCAGAACTCCGGATGAGTTGAATAATTCAAGTCGGATGTGGTCCTCCCCGGCAAGCTCTATTATGAATGTGGTCTTATCAGACGAAGGATTGGGATATGCATCTCCAAGGAAAACCTCAGTAACAGACAGGAATGAATTAATCACTGCGGTACCATTCTTAACAAATCTTATGGGAGTTCCGTCATGTCCCTTTACTGATTCCAGGAACAACTCTGACTGACTTTCGGCACGCCACACTTTTAAACTTACCTTATTTCCTTCAGTATAACCGTCCTTCCCGGCTGAATAAGGATCATCAAGTGATGCGGTCATTGGTACAAACGGCTGATAAGGATCTCCGGCAATGCCAACCCCCACACATGTTTCTCCGTCAAAAACTCCAATCTCGTCTCCCTCCTTCAGTTTCAGGTCACCAATTGCTTCTGACGAGATATACAAATTCATATGATCCAGTCCGTTCCCTGTATATGAAGTAATAAAATGAGTTGCTTTGACGGATGCATCTGCGCCTTTAAATCCTCCTCCCGAACCATCTGACAGGGTCAGAGTTGTGTTTGCATTTGTCCGCACCTTGTATCCTTCCCCGGGTAAAAGATCTCCTATATTATCTATCCAACCATAACCGGACAGGTATTCTATTGCCATGCCTGTCTCATTCTGGACCTTAACAAGAGTTCCGGCATCGATTAATGATTCAAATGCATCCAGTGCAGGCTGACTGCTGGTGAAGCAATAACTGATTATATTCCATCCACTTGTCAGAGGGATATTAATAGGAGAACTAACAGGCCTGCCGGGAATTTCCAAAACGGTTGTTGCATTAACTCTTATCTTATACCCTTCAGCAGGTCTTATATCGCCAATAAAGTTGTACCATCGATCTCCAAGATATTCAAGAGCAGATCCGGTTTCGTCCTGTACCTTTACCAAGGTTCCTGCATCAATAAGTGGTTGAACCACCGAGAGCATAGACGGGTCATCAGGCATCACAGCCGACGAGAATATGTTCCAGCCCGAAGAGATGTTTATTGTATGAGTCAGGGGACTAACCGCAGAAAGATTAAGATAGGTTGATTCACCGGCTAAAAACACATCATCTCCTGAGATATAGTCTGGATCAGTATAGTGTAAGATTTCATCCTCGCTTGCATCCCAGATTTTGTACGTTGCAGAATGGCCCGGCGTATAACCGTCAACTTCAGGAGTATAACTGTCATCGATTGATACAACTACCGGGAGCGGATTTGTTCCCGTGAGAATCTCCGTCAATCCACCCACACCTACGCAGATTTCACCGTCAAAAACTGCTATAAGATCACCTGGCTGAAGATCTGTACCGTCAAGTGTAGCTGTTGCAAAGTAAAAATTCATATGATCTGTACCGTTGCCAGGCCACCATGGCGGCACAAATGATGATGGCAGGGAATTGACATTCACAACAACGGTGTTGCTGTTACTGCAACCTGTGGCTGTCACAGTCTCAAGTACCGTGTAGGTGGTTGTTGATGAAGGAGTAACGACCGGATCAGCCAACGTGGAAATGAAACCTGGGGGATCTGATGTCCATGAATAGGTGCTCCCGGGACTTGCAGCTGCACCAAGCCTGGTACCCTGACCCTCGAAAATGGTCCGGTCTGATCCGGCATTTGCTGTCGGGAGAGCATTTACCACCACTGTCATTATTGCTGTTGAGGCGCACTGCCCGGCATCAGGAGTAAAAAGATAATCAATAGACCCTGGCTCAGCGGTGTTTATCTCTGACGGCTCCCAGGTACCGTTAATTCCTTCATCAGAAGTAGCCGGCAAAGTGGCCGGAGTCTCTCCCTGGCAGTATGGACCCAGTGTAGTAAAGGCTGGAGTAACCCGGGTGTTAACAGTTACAACGGTATTTGCATTGCCAGTACACCCCGATCCATCGGTGACAGTAAGTGAGTAGGTGCCTGACATGTTAAATGTAGCTGCGTCTGATACAGTAACATTCTGATCAGTGGATGAAAACCCGTCGGGACCTGACCAAAGATATTCCGTCATTCCATCAGGACCGCCTGTTAATGTTAAAGGTGTACCCTCACATACAGGGCCATTATTTGAAGCTGTTGCCACCGGTAAAGCATTTATGGTGATTGTGGCATAATCAGTGCTTGTTACTCCGTAACTATCTGTTACAGTCAGGCGGATCTGATGTTCCCCTACTCCCAGACCGTAACCGGTAAGTATTGCATGAGTCAGGGTCTGCAACTCGCCATTCAGATCATCACTACCATCATTATTAATATCCCATTCATATGAAGCAATTATATCCCCGCAAGCACCATCAGGATCATAGGAACCGCTTCCCGTCAGGTTAACCGAGGAGCCATGGCAGATTGCATAGGGTCCTCCGGCCTGAGCTACCGGAGGAGTGTCAATAAAGACCGTAAATCTGCAGGTGTCTGTCGTTGAGCAGGAATTTCCTGCAACTATCATAACCTGTGTATTTCCTATGTTAAACGAAGATCCACTTCCGGTACCACTTCCGGCACCTGTTGTTGCTCCTTCAAAACTATAGGTCAGAGCAGGCTCGGGCGAGCCTATGGCGTTCAAGGTTGAGGAGTAATCAACAACTGCCAAACAGAGATCCGGATCAGTTGACTGGATGATTGTAGCAGTTGGGCATGACTCAAAAAATGGGGCAACCCCTTCAACCGTGATGTAATCGGTCTTAGCCTCTTCGTCTGTCCCTGCCTCATCAGTGACCGAAAGGGTAACTGTCACTGAACCTGCTATTGAATACCTTACTACATGAGGCCCCTCGCCGGTGATGGTTGCCGGCACGGCACCATTCCCGAAATTCCAGCTGTAGATTGCTTCCCCTGAAATATTATCAGTCAGATCAGTAAAGGTTACTGTTGATCCTGCACATACTGAGGTCTGATCTGCAATGAAATCTACGATTGGCTGTGCCAACAGACCCAATGAGGAAACAAGGAATAATCCGCACGGGATAATTACTTTTAAAAACCTTCTCCGGCAGCGTGCCCCGCAGCCTTGCACAATACCTTTCATTTTTACTGCAATTTCACAGATTCAATATCAAAACATCAGAATCATGCCTTGCATAGGCCTTCCAAAGTCCTGGTGAGGCATGAAAAAAGAGAGAGCCCGGAATATTACTCCGGCCTTATTATCGCAACCTCTAACTAATTGTCTATCTTGTTGTTGACAAGTCAGGTGAATGAGGTTTTCATACACCTCCGTTCCGTCAGTCACACTGACAATCCCTCCCGGATGAGCCGGAAAAAAGAGTGCCCGGCTCGCTGACACGGCCGGGCACTT
>ERZ795057.1409-NODE-1409-length-20870-cov-12.990968_pt1 | contig 20870 bp, 15 predicted proteins | sample MGYA00375141_ERZ795057 | MGnify/ENA primary metagenome ERZ795057 (study PRJEB30186, sample SAMN05720163) | activated sludge metagenome | isolation source: Anaerobic digester | place: Hong Kong | collected 2015-01-26 ... | reverse complement strand
GGTGCATCATGAACATTTACGATTTTCTGCATGAACACGGGATCGTGTATGAACGCTACGATCACGAGGCGGTATATACCTGCGAGCAGGCGGACGCTCTTGATATACCCGGAACCGCCGCCAAGACAAAGAATCTGTTCCTCAGGGACAGAAAGGGGCGCAGACATTTTCTTGTCACGGTCGGGGCTGACAAGACAGTCGACATCAAGGCCCTGGAAGAATGTGTCGGGGTAAAGGGCCTGAGTTTTGCCTCTGCCCAGCGGCTGGGGGAATATCTCGGCCTGACCCCGGGCTCGGTCACGATCCTCGGGGTAATTAACGATGAGAGGAATGCCGTTGAAGTCGTTGTCGACAAAGTGCTGTGGTCCAGAGATTCCATGCAGTGTCATCCCCTGGTCAACACAAGTACGCTCGTGATCGCACGCGATGACATCAAACGGTTCCTGGATATTACCGGTCATGAGGTCTGCATCATGGATGTACCTTCAAGGAATACCTGAATGTAAAACCGACCACTCTGCACCTTAAGCATCAAACCTTATACCATATTCCTCTGCAGCGGATTGAACCTTTCACCCATTCCTGATTTTTTTGAGTCCGGACTGGGACGAACCCTTCATCATATTTGGCAAAAAAGACGATAGTACTAAGAACAACGCTGTGAATGGAGATTGCAGCACAGATGGAACTCTCACAAACCATACGCCGGATTTTGAGGAAGGTATACCGTAGCAGTATCCTTCTCTGCGGTATCGCTGCCGTTGTCGCGGCCCCCGGCTGTGTGACACAGGAGGAATCCGACGACAATCCCGTGATGAACGTTTCCAGTCAGATCGGGGCAGAAGGGGGTGTTGTTGAGATTACCGATCCATCAAGCGCCATCTATGGCGCCAAGGTGTACATCCCTCCCAATGCATTGAGCGGGGAAGAGACTATCACCGTAACCCTCGGTGATATCCCTCAAGGCCTCCCTGCCGGATACAAGGCGGTGGGCGGATGCATCAATTTCATGCCGGACGGCACCGCCTTTGACAATCCTGTCATGATGTATCTCCCCTATGTGGATACCAATAATGATGGGATCGTAGACGGGCGTGCGGTAACCGAAAACCGGGTTGGGGTGCTCTATTTCAACGAAACCACCGGGCAGTGGGAGGAAATGGACCTGTATGCGACGGAAGAGGACAACAACCGTGCGGTCGTGGAGTCGGAACATTTCAGTACGTATCTGACCTATATAGACCCTGTGGATGCACAGCCTTATGACACCGGGGTCGCGCCTGTTCAGACCGGGGATGAAACAGCCCTGTTCTCGACCGGCGACTGTTATGTCGACGATTCTTATAACGGTGAGTGTGTCTACTATTTTCTAACGGTCACACGAAGAGAGACCGGGCTGGTGGCAGTAATGGACCGGAATGCCACCTATACCACGAACGGATACCCCGCGATAATCAGTGAGGGATATGATTCGGCAACGTTTGATGCCACAAGCGCCTTTGCCCGGGTGCTCTCCTCCGGTGATGCATCATCCTGGGAGTGGGAGGCCGAGTTCGTAAAAGAGCATACCTACCTGATGGACTATGTGGTGGAGGACGATCCCCTGACCACGACAACCTCGGCCACCAGCGATACCGATACCGATAACATCTACTGCCAGATCAGTGCCGAGGATACCAATATGGTGAGGATTACCTGGCAGATCAATCTTGATGAACAGATTGTCTACCCAACCCATCCCCAGGGCGGCGGACACATGCTCGTGGTCCGGTTCAGGGCATACTATCCCTGAGGGATCCCTATTATTGTGTACCCCTAAGAGGGTTCCATGCGCGGGTCCGTAAATCCGTAAGCCGGTCTGTGGCCTGTACGATGAGGGCCTTGAGCGTACAAGATTTCTGTTACATTTATTCTATTGCCCTGTTGTGCGCGGTGTACTATTGGTGTTTTTCGTAAAGTTCGATCAACGTTGTTACATGAGCTTGAAAAGGACTTGCACGGTACTATCTTTTACAGCATTGGAAGGAGGAAACAGGATGAATTACGGTGTTAAGAGGATTACGGCTATCGGTCTTTTCATGATTTTCATCGCGACGTTTTCGAGCGGCACTGTATATGCCCAGGATTTGTCCGACCTCACGGTGGAGTTCGGTACTATCTGTGAAAATGTAGTGAATCACGAGGTCGTGGCGGCGAGCACCAGCTTCCAGTCAAGTATTGGAAAGCTCTACTGCTTCACAAAGATTATCGGTGCCAAAGAGCCGACACAGATCTCCCATGTCTGGTACTATGGTGAGACAGAGCGTGCCCGGATAGAGCTTGCCGTGAAATCTGCCAGCTGGCGTACCTACAGCTCGAAGCTGATCCAGCCTCATGAAACCGGGACATGGCATGTGGATGTGCTGGATAGCGACGGGAGAATTCTCGAAACGTACCGGTTCGACATGTACCAGTAACGCCGTACCGCATGGTACGAGGCCTCTGAAATAAATTGCCGGACAGCCCGTGGGACTGTCCGGCAAAAGCAATGGAACTACTGGATACTGTATACATTCGGTAAAGCATGTGAAATTCATTAGACTTTCCGGGGTGTTACGATCTCCTTATCGATTAATCAGCGTAACATATAAATATTACTAACATATTTTTCAAAAGCAGCGAAGCTCCACGGTTGGATATTAAGGAGATCACCCCATCTGGTCTTGCAATAACCCTTCGAAGGACTATCATGTAAAGTATTGTGTCATATGTCTGTGACAGGGGGAGTGCGTGTCAGGACAGGATGCAAAGAACATTATCCGAAGTCTGCTTTCAACAGCCGGAATTTCCATCAATGGAGACAATCCCTGGGACATCCAGGTGCATAATGAAGGTCTGTACGAACAGGTTTTAAGCGGCGGTGCACTTGCCCTTGGAGAGTCCTATATGGACGGCTGGTGGGACTGCCGGGCCCTGGATACCTTCTTCGACAAGGTCCTGCGGGCGCGAATCGACAGAAAAATCAGAAAATCAATCAGGCTTTACTGGCACATTCTCAAGGCAAAGATCTTTAACCTTCAGAAGAACAGCCGGGCCTTTGAAGTTGGGAAAAAACACTACGATATCGGCAACGATCTGTACCGGGCAATGCTGGATTCCAATATGGTTTATACGTGCGGATACTGGAAGAACGCGGACAATCTGGATGATGCCCAGATCGACAAAATGGATCTCGTGTGCAGGAAGCTGTGTCTCCAGCCCGGGATGAGGGTTCTTGAACTCGGCTGCGGCTGGGGTTCGTTTGCCCGGTATGCTGCGCAAAAGTACGGGGTAGAGGTCACTGCCGTGACGGTCTCGAAGGAACAGGTGTCCCTCGGCAGGGAGTTATGCCGTGGGCTTCCCGTACAGATCAGTCTCAAGGATTATCGAAAGGTGGCCGGTATCTATGACCGGGTCATCTCCATCGGTATCATGGAACATGTCGGGTGCAAGAATTACCGCACCTACATGGAGACGGTTGACCGTACCCTTTCAGACGATGGAATAGCGTTCTTCCATACCATCGGAAACAATTTCAGTCTGAGTGTCGGCAACCCCTGGACCACCAGGTATATCTTTCCCAATGGCCAGCTTCCCTCCATCTCCCAGCTCGCAAAGGCAATGGAAGGGCTGTTTGTCATGGAGGACTGGCATAATTTCGGTCCTGACTATGACAAGACGCTGATGGCATGGCATGAAAACTTTGAGAAGAGCTGGCCGGAATTTGCCGGCCGATACGGGGAGCGGTTTTACCGCATGTGGCGCTACTACCTGCTCAGTTCCGCCGGGGCGTTCCGCTCGAGATGCACACAGCTCTGGCAGGTGGTAATGACCAAGCCCGGCAGGGCACAGCCCGAATGCCGCCTGATCTGATACGGGAAGTACATGATCGATTCGGACGTCATCATCGTGGGAGGGGGGCCTGCCGGATCGAGCTGTGCATGGGAATTGATCAGGCACGGCTACGACGTCTTCCTTCTCGATAAGACCGTGTTCCCCCGACCAAAGACCTGTGCAGGCTGGATCACCCCCCAGGTGTTCGAGGACCTGGAGATTCTCCCCGGGGACTATCCCCACCCGATGTCTTATCTTAGCCGGTTGAATATCCATGTCTTCTCTTTGCGGCTGCCCGTCCCGACGCACCAGTATTCCATCAGACGCCAAGAATTCGACCACTGGCTCCTTGAGCGCTCGGCAGTGATACGGTACGAACACCACGTGAAAGACATCCGGAAGGAGGCAGGCACGTATATCATAGACGATGCCTTTCGCTGCAGGTACCTCGTTGGTGCAGGCGGGACCAACTGCCCGGTGTACAGGACCTTCTTTGCAGATCTTCGCCCGCGTTCTGTAAGGTCGCGCATCATTACCATGGAGGATGAGTTCCCTTATGCGGTCAGGGACGGGCAGTGCCGGTTGTGGTTCTTCGAGCAGGGGCTGCCCGGATACGGCTGGTATGTGCCAAAGAAGGGAGGCTATATAAACGTGGGCATCGGAGGAAAGTATCAGAGTCTCAGACAAAAGGGTCAGACCATACGATCATACTTCTCTTCGCTTGTCAGAAAACTCGAAGACCTTTGTCTGGTAACAGACCATGCCTTCGCACCCAGGGGCTGCAGCTATTACATCAGGGACGATACCGGTCCGGTAATGTACGACAATGCATTCATCATCGGTGATGCTGCAGGACTTGCCACCATCGACATGGGTGAAGGCATCGGGCCGGCCGTGAGGAGCGGGATCCTTGCGGCGCAAGCCATCGTGAAAAAAAGGCCCTATGCCACCGGGAAGATCAGGCGCTTCAGCCTGTTGGAGATCCTGTTTTCCAGGAGGAATGCGGCTGTCTGAGAAGTTCCCTTTGGGTCTTTCAAGAGAACCAGTGCATTGATGAATGCGGGGTAGGATGGTTGCGAACTGTGAATGGGAAAGACGGCTCTCAGGGACTAACCCATTGTGAATACTGTATATTTTGCTAGCCGTCCTCGTTCATCTGACGGATAATCGCTGCAAGAATCTCCGGGGCATCGTCGATGGGGACCTGGCAGGTGCCGACCCTCTTGTGGCCCCCTCCGCCATATTTCAGCATCAGTGAGCCCACATCGGTCTTTGCGGTCGGATTGATGATGCTGTGGCCGCAGGTAAAGACGATGTTCTGTTTTTTCAACCCCCAGATCACCTGGATAGAGATGTTCTGCTCCGGGTAGAGAGAGTATGGTACAAAACGGTTCCCGGTGTAGATCTCTTCCTGGTCCAGCAGATCGATCATCAGGACATTGTCCCGCACCGTGGCGTTTGCCTTGATCATCTCCTGGAAAAGCCTGTCCTGTTCAAAGTAGCGCTTTACCCGCTGTTGCACGTCATCAATGGCCAGGATCTCATCCACGCTCTTTTTGCTGCAGTAGTCGATCATGTTCATCATGAGCTGGTAGTTGCTGATTCGGTAGTCTCTGTAGCGTCCCAGGCCGGTCCTCGGGTCCATGATAAAGGCAAGAAGCGTCCATCCCTGGGGGTGGAGGATCTCTTCTGCAGTAAATTGTGCTGAATCCGCCTTGTCGACAGCAGCGATAAGTTCGTCAAAATGCGAGTTGTAAAACCGGTCCTTGCCGCCGTAATAATTGTAGACGACCCGGGCGGCACTGGGTGCGGACGGATCGCTCATTCCCATGAAGTATCCGTAAGACTTTCGCTCATTTTCGCTCGAATGGTGATCGAACCAGAGACCGCACCCCGGTACGTACGGTATATTGGCAAGTATGTCGTTTCCATCCACTTCGATCAGCCCGTCCTGGATATCCTTGGGGTGCACAAACTTGATTTCATCCACCATATTGACCTCTTTTAACAGCACCGCGCATCCAAGCCCGTCAAAGTCTGATCGTGTAAGAAGCCTCATATTCTCTCCCTTGTATTTACTTCGAATATCAGTACCCGTGAGGTAAAGCCCCGCAGTATTATAGTACCTATCGTCACACATACGCTTTAAGTATAGTCTGAGACGTTAAAATTTTCAGTTCGAAGGGAGAAAGACAAGAGGGGAGGTGACAGGGATTCCTTTCCGGCGATTGAGTCTCCCTGCCACCGGTCGTTGGTACTAGTAGGTGTATATCCCGCTTAAGGGACCTATGACGGCGATGACTGCCGCAATGATAAGCGTCATGATGACGGACATCACAATACCGGCCTTGGCAAAGTCACCCAGGGTGAAAAAGCCGGAGGTATACGGCAGGATATTGGTGGGTGTCTGCGTGATGAGGATGATGCCCAGCGAAGAGGTGAAGGCCGCAGGTGCCACCAGGATCCAGGGGTGGATCCCGAAGCTCAGTGCCAGGGAGATGAGGATCGGGATAATGATGATGCCGGTTACCGTGTTGCTTGCCAGGAAGAGCTTCATGAAGATCACCACGAGCACCACGGTCAGTATCAGCAGGACTGGGCTGAATGACTGGATGCCTCCAAGGAGGATCACGGCCAGCCACTTGGCTGCACCGGTATAGTAGGTCATCATTCCCAGGCCGAGTGACGCCATGATAAGGAGGATGCTGTCCCAGGAGACCGATTTAGCCGCCTTCTTCTCGTCGAGCACCTGAAACGGAGGCATGAAGAGTAAGAGCCCGCCCAGGATGGACACAAAACTTATGGGCAGATCAATCCTGCCACCGGTGAGCTGTGCGATGAGCGGATTGAATACCCAGAGGAAGATGACGATCGAAAAGATCAGGATCGTGCCGAGTTCCTCTTTCGAGAGCCTGCCAAGGGCTTCAAGCTGATTCCTGATATCCTCCCTGGAAATCGGCAGGGTCTTGAACTCGGGAGGGAACATTGTGGTCAGAACGATCCAGCCGAAAGGGATCATGAACAGTGAGGCGGGAACACCGATGATCATCCAGTCCACGAAGGTGATCTTCATGCCCACGAGCGAGCGCATCAGGTTTATGGCCACCGGATTCGGGCCGCATCCTGCCGGTGTGGCGATCCCGCCGAAGATCGGTCCCCAGCACGAGGAGATCATCAATGCCCTTCCGAAATTGCTCTGCAGCGGGGTGCAGCCGGCCTGCCGGAGAATACCGACCCCGATGGGCAGCAGGATTGCCGCCACGCCCACATCGGAGACCCACATGGACAAGAGCGTCCCCATGATCAGAAAACCAAGGACGACCCGCTTCGTGCTCACACCAAGGATCTGCAGCATCTTTAAAGTCATTCGCTGGCCCAGCGTAGTGAAGGAAAAGGCCCCTGACAGGAGGAATACCCCGAGGAAGAAGAGGATGAGGTCATTGCCGAAACTGATACGGACGATCTCTTTATACCCCTGGGCAACCCCTGTGATCTTCTGGATGGTACCGTTTCTCAGGACCTCGATGCCGTCGGTGACTCCAAGAAGCGGCATCACAAGCATTACACCGAGCGCCGTGATGTGAAACGGCAGCGCCTCGGTGACCCAGTAGAAGATCGCCAGGACCAACAGGCCCAGGCACAGTTTGCCGTTGTGGGTCAGGATGATGGTGTCCGAACCCACCATCAAGGGGCGTGGTTCGGGCAGAAAAAATACCACCATAAACAGCACGAGACCGAGCGTGAGATATATGGACTGCTTGCGCTGTGTCATATTGTTGTGCACCTGGTTTTCTCCTTCTCAATACATGTTCTGTTTCTCATACCCCGGCAGCGAGGCTTTTCAGTACGCATCTGATGTTGTGGAGGTAGAGTTCATGAAAGTCTTCGCCTTTTAAAATGGTGTTTTTGAGCTTTCTGAACTGCAGCATGCCGTGAAGATTCGACCAGTAGACCAGGGCTCCCCTCCGCAGGGTTTTCCTGTCATGGCTGCTCCCCGGAAGGACCTCATCCAGTACGCGTTCTATCACGGTCAGGATCCGGTTGCCGTGTTCGTCGATCCTCTCCTTCAGGTGCGGGGGAAAGACCACCTCGGGAGAGGTGAGGAAGTAGTTGATGATCCCATAGTAGTTGCTGTGCTTCTCGCTGAAGTCCAGATAGGCCAGCGCCATTTCCTCGAGCTTCTGTTGCGGGGGAAGGTCCTTTGCCTCCACGGCACAGATACTCTCATACAACAGATCGAGGCCTTCTTCCTGGAGAGCAGCGTAGAGATCCTCCTTGTTTTTGAAATACAGATACAGGGTCCCGACGCTCAATTCCGCATTGCGCGCGATCTGATTCATGGTTGTTGCATTCATGCCTTTCTTAAAAAGGAGATCGCGGGCGGTATCGAGGATGTGTTTTCTTCTCAGATGCTTTTCCCGTTGCCTTCTCTCTTTTGCTCCCATGTTTGTGTTTCTCCCGTACCCCCTGTCTGTTTCACGAACAGCACGTGTACCGTTCAATGATCCTGGCGATGTCTTTTTTGCGATCACCTCATTCAATACCGAGCTCGGCCAGCCTGGCTCTGGTGGGGACGCCGTCTCCGTCCCATCCCCGCAGCCTGTAATACGTGGCGAGCATTTTTTCCAGTTCATCCCTGGGGCAGAATCTCCCCTTGGACGGGCCATCGGGGATCGGTTCATTCATGACCCGCCAGGGAAGCATGGCCATCGAACGGCTCGCTCCCCTGCGCACATTGATCCAGCGCTCAAGGGTATATATCCGCTCAGCTATGTTCTCAAGCTCTTTCAGGGTGATATCCCATCCGGTGACAGCACGGAGCAGTTGAACATAGGTATCGTTCAGGTTCGTTCCCAGGGCCCGCTCCTGGATGAAGCGGCAGATCACCAGTGAGTCCCCGATAGCGGTGTTGTTCTGGCTGCTCAGAGAATACCCCGGTTGCTCTTCAAAGCCTGCCTCCTTGTCCGGGTCAACGTAGTGCGGCCTGGCATCGTGATGGCTTCCGCCCCGGGTCGAGGTTGCATAGGCAAGCCCCATGTTCTTCAACCCCCTGGCCGAATGGCCGGCCATCTCGAGGCCCTGCTGGCAGTAGAGGAGTTGTTCAGCGCCGTGGCCGAACCTCTGTGCCAGCTTTCCTGACCCCTGGGCAAGAAATGCGCCGATCCCCTCCTTCCCGGCGGTTTTCTCTGCAATTGCGGCCAGGTCACCCCACGAGCCGAACGCCAGGGACCGGCCGAGTGTTTCCGAACTAACGATCCCTTTTTCCTGGCATTCCGCTACGAAGGCCAGGGTCACTCCGAAGCTGATGGTATCGAGGCCCATCTCGTCACACTGGGCATTTGCATTGAATATGGATGCGATATCCGCATTGTCGATCATGGACCCGATGGCATAGAGCGTCTCATATTCAGGCATCTTGACTGCCCGGTGTTCAAACTCGCCCTCAGGTACTCTCACCAGTTTGCCGCACGCTACCGGACAGCCGTGGCATGCGATGTTCTTCTCCTTGTAGTTTTCGGCTATGAGCTCTCCGCTGATGGCGTGGGCCTGATCGAAAACCTCCCGGGTATTGTTGTGGGTACCGAGTCTGCCAAGATTGTTGATGACGTTCACCAGGACTGGTGTGCCGATCTCGCTTAAGGGTTTTGCCTTTTCCATAAGGTCTGCAGCCCTACTTTTCAGGAAGCTTTTCAGTTCTTCGGGCCGGGCAATAGGAGCCTTCTGCGTACCCTTTACTGCAATCGCCTTGCAGTTTTTGGCCCCAAGAACTGCTCCGATGCCGCCTCTGCCTGCGGCGCTGATGCGGCTCCCGCTGCAGATAACATTGGCATATACCACGCCGTTTTCACCTGCCGGGCCGATCACGGCACTCTCCATGCCGGGGCATGTGTCCTGGAGCAGAAGCCGGTGGGTCTCGCCGGTGGTCCTGCCCCAGAGACCGGCAGCGTCTCTGATCTCTACGGCCTCGTCAGTGATGAATATATAGACAGGATGGGCCGCCCTGCCGGCAATGATGAACACATCGTACCCGGTCCTTTTCATCATCCAGCCGAAGTTGCCCCCGAAATTCGAGTCCATGAACATGGATGTCTGCGGAGATATGGATGCCACATGTGCCCGCCCGGAACCCCAGACCTGGGTGGTATTGATGGGGCCGGTGGCAAATACTACGATATTTTCCGGAGAGAGGGCATCGGTCTCGGGAGGCACCAGATCGTGGATGAGCCTGGCCGCAAATCCGTTCCCGCCCAGGAAGGCCCGGGCGAATTCAGGGCTCAGGTCTTCCACGGCATGAGACCCTTCACTCAGGTCGATCTTCAGTATCTTCCCCATGTATCCGTTCATCTTGTCCTCAATGTTTTTTCCTGCTGAGATATCAGTTCCTGTTCATCCCGTTTTCTGCCTTGCTTCTTAAACCTAAGGACACATGCCTGACTTCTGCCATGGATCTTGAACTTCCCGGTTATCCTGCCTAAGATCATGAGCTCTCACGGTAAACTGCCTTCTGCCTCGTATCTCGGACCTCTCTGCTCGTTCATTTGTCTACTCCTCTACGCTCAGGGTAACCTTTTCCACTGCTGCCAGGTCCTTCTCATAATACAGGGAACCCAGCATGAACAGGACCGCAGCGATCACGGTGAATCCAGGCAGAATCAGCATGGCGGTCTGGATATCATACGCGTCCGAGATCGCACCGATAACGATGGGCCCGGTGGAACTTCCGAGTATATGCTGCACCACGACACAGATACTGTATGAAATGGCCCTCAGCCCCGGGTGCACGACATCCTGGGTCACGGCCGCTCCGGCAGGGACGAATGCCACGATGGCGATACCGCCGAAGAGCATCAGGATGTACTGCGGTGTTCCGGACAGGAATGAGAATGCCACAAAGAATATCACGGAAGATACCAGTGAAGAAGCGGCACAGAATACCAACCGAGCGTTAACGCGTGTGGTACGCCACTTGTCGGCAAGGTAGCCGCCCAGCGGTGCACCGACAATGGCGAGCATCATCACGATACCGCTCTTGATGCCTGCCTGGCTCATGGAAAGGTCTTCCATACGGTGGAGATACGTGGGCAGCCAGCTCATGAGCGAAGTGGTCACAAAAAGGCAGGCGGCAAATGCAAGGTAGGTGAGTACAAGCGACCGTGTTCTCGTGAACTGGAAGAGGATGTCTTTTAACTTCATCTGCTTGCTGATGTCCTGTGAGTCGTTTGTTCTTTCCGTCTTTGTGAGATCCACGGTCTTGTAGTCTTTGATCGTGTAGAATATCATTCCCACGAAGATGCCGGGCAGGGCCACCATCCAGAAGGCGTACCGCCATCCGAAGTGTTCCGCAATCACTGCTCCCAGGGCGATTCCCAGGGCGCTTCCCAGAGGGATGGATGCATTCCAGATACCCATGATGGCGGCCCGTTTGTTCTCCGGAAAGACAGCCGATATCATGGCTGTTCCTCCCGGGGCAAAACCGGCTTCTCCGATGCCGATCATAGCGCGGGTAGTAAAGAGCTGCGAAAAGCTTTTGGTGAATCCGCAAGCTGCAGTGGCCAGACTCCACATGATAGCCATGATGGAAATGGTCTTGCGCCTGCTCCAGCGGTCGATGAGGACCGAGAAAGGGAGTGAAAAGATCAGGATCGCCCAGTATGCAGCCGATACGAGCAGCCCGCATTTGGTATCTGAAACACCCCAGTCGTCATGCAGAAAAGGAAAGATGGACACCACCACCATGCGGTCCATATAGTTGAACATGTAGAGCAGAAAGAGCAGGACAAACACGTAATACGAATACTTCTTCGTTACCAGATACCCTCCTGAATCATTGGTCATAACATGTTCTCCTTTTCCGGGAAGGGCAGATCATCTTTCTTGGATCACATGCCCTTCCTGATCGGTGCCGGGCTATTGCCCGGCAGGCAAGGTGCGGAGTTGCACGCACCACGAAACAATATCATGCTTTGTAACTGCCAAGGTTGGCCAGTGCGATGCTTCCGGGACTGATGGTATCTGGATCTGTCATGACGTTGATGCAGGCTGTTTTGCCCGAAGCAAAGGCTTTTTCCAGTGCAGGTCTGATATCGAGAGGTTCTCTCACTTCGAGCCCGACGCCGCCTAATGCCTCAACGAGTTTGTGGTACGGGACATAGCCGATCTCGGTTCCTGTCTTGATGGGGTGTCCGATCCTGAGCTGCTGACTGTGACGGATCATGCCCCAGCCGAGATCGTTGGAGATCACCACCACAATGGGGAGCTGTTTCCTCACCGCTGTCTCGAACTCCATGAAATTGAACCCGATGGAGCCGTCGCCGCAGAAGAGGCAGACCCGTTTGTCCGGATTCATGAGCTTTGCGGCATTGGCATAGGGAAGGCCGACGCCGAGGCAGCCGTAGAGGTTGGAATCGAGATAGTGGCCGGGCCTGCGAATGGTCCTGGTCATGCCCATCCAGACCTGGGCGTCCCCACCATCGGCAACCACGATATCATCGGGCCTGTCCAGGAATTTATTGATTTCATTGGCGACGCGCAAGGCATGTATGGGAACGTCCTGACTCTCCCACTGGGGGATCGTCATGTCCTTGGATTCCTTGTCCGCAGCCCGAAGTGATCCCACCCAGTCTTTGAATGCTGCCTGAAGTTGTCCGGTGATCCCCTTTTGCTTGATGATGCGGTTGCATTCTTTCAACAGGGCATTGATGTCACTGATGATCGCCAGATCCACGGACCGGTTGCGCCCGATCTCCTCAGGTTCGATATCCACCTGGATGAATCTGGCATTCGGGCTGAAGACCTCGCCGAAGATGTAGTAGAGGTTCATGCGCGAGCCGAGGAAGATCACAAGGTCGGCGCTGGTGTTGGCAACGAGTGCGGCGCCCGGACGTATGGCAAGCGACGATTCAAAGCACAAGGGATGGGTGTCGGATATAGTGCCCCGGCCCAGGGAGGATGTCAGCGCAGGGATGCCGGTGTTTTCCACGAATTCTACCAGTTCATCCGATGCATCGGCGTACCAGGCCCCGCTACCGGCGATCACCAGCGGCTTCTGTGCAGACTGGATCATGTCGATGATCCGAGCCGCCCCTGCCGGATCAACCGGGTGTGAATCGCAGCAGGTGGTGCTTATTTTTTTGACTTTCGATCCGTCTGCCCTGGCATTGAGAACGTCTACCGGGAGCTCGAGATACACCGGGCCCGGACGGCCGTTGATGGCATTGCGGTAGGCGAGGTCGAAGAATTCGGGGATACGCTCTGGTTTGTGGCACACGAATGCCTTTTTCACCATGGATTCGATGACAGGGGCCTGCCGCATATCCTGCAGATCGAGCTTTTCGATGGATTCAAGCCCTACGCTCCCGGATATCAGAACCAGGGGGGAGTGGGCAAGACGGGCATTGGCGATACCGGAAAGTGCATTGGTAAAGCCCGGTCCTGCAGTCACCATGGCAATGCCGGGTTTGCGCTTGATCCTGCCATAGGCCTCTGCCATGAAAACCGCTGCCTGTTCATGCCGCGTGTCAAAAAGTGTGACCGGTGTATTTTCAAGGTACTGGTAGATCGGGGTGATATGTCCCCCGCTGATAGTAAAGATATATTCAATCCCGCGCTCGATGAGTGCCTCTGCTGCAAGCTGTCCGCCTATTGCCTGATCCATGTTACCCCTCCTTTCTTAAAGCTCCATTAATTGACCGCCGGTGATGTTGATGGCCTGTCCGGTAATGTACGAAGATTCTTCGGATGCCAGGAATGCCACTACCGAGGCAACCTCTGCAGGGTTTCCGATGCGGCCCAGCGGGATGGTGGTGCACATCTCACGCTCGCGATCTTCAATGGTGCCGCCGAAGAACTGGGCCTCCAGGCCGAAACGCCATGTTTCGAGATCGGTACCGATTTGCCCCGGGCAGACTGCATTCACCCGGATCCTGTTTCCTGCAAGTTCCTTTGCCATCACCTTGGAGAGCATGATGACTCCGGCCTTTGCCACGGCATACGCACCGTTGAACAGGGGGGGCACCTTGCCGGCCCTAGACGCGGTATTGATAATGGCGCCGCCTTTTTCCTGCATCATGGGGATAACTGCCCGCGAGACCCTGAATACCCCGTGCAGGTTTACATCGATGGTCTTCATCCATGCCGTTTCATCATAGGTGTGTGCGGCGTTGGGCACCCCGAACGATGCCCCTGCATTGTTGCACAGGATCTCGATACGATCGAAGCATGACCGGACCTGACCCATCATCTGCCCGACGGAGTCGTTGCTGGTCACGTCAAGGTTGACCGCAAGGGTTTTCACCTTGAATCTTTCTGCCAGCTCTCCGGTGATGGAGCACATCTCATTCCAGGAACCGGTTGAAACCGGGGTGTCTTCACAGGGGATGGTGCCAAGATCTGCGATAATAATGTTTGCTCCGCACGATGCCAGTTTTTCGGCGATGGCGAACCCGATACCGGTTTTCTTGCCTGAGCCGCTCACGAGAGCGGTCTTGCCCTTCAGATCCGAATACATTGTAGCCCTCCTTTCGTGGCGTATGTCGTACACAGCGGCATAAGCGCGTTTGCAAGGGCAGGCTTCACATGATTGAGCGTCAGGAGAGGGGAATCAGGAAGCAGAGCTGGAAAGCAGAATGAGCGCCACTCATAAAATGAATACTATTCATTTTAATTCTGCATGTCAAACTTTTTTTTACAGCATGTACATATATTCTATAATGTCAGCCGGTTCGGAAAAAAGAAGGGGAGTAGACGGATTGGAAAAATTTCGAATTGTGCAGTCCCATCTGAAACAGCCTTTGAGGTAACAGTGAATAGTAAGTGATATACGGTTAGCAGTGAACTGTGGACAGTGAAAAAAAGAGAAAATCAGATAGTTGTCTTTCCGAAATGCCCGGATTGCTGAAGATCCCGCTGGATTTTGCGGGCAGCGGGAATGGAATAAGAAAATTCAAGTAAGCATTTTTTATGATAGTCCGGCTACTGGATCCTGGATGCTGAATACTTTTTTTGATTAAAATTCATCTCCTATGCGCAGCATCACCTTGATGGTTTTGCCGTTCTCGATCCGTTCCCGGTACACTCCGGGGAGTTCATCCAGGGTGATCGTCTCCGAGATCATTGGTCGTCCGTCCAGTATGCCCTGCGCCATCCAGGCAAGACACTGTTTGTTTTCCTCATGGGTATTGGAATAAGAACCGGTCAACCAGAGTTCCTTGAAGTTCAATATCATGGGGGCGATCTCGATATTTTTCATAATGACGCTCACGATGCACACGGTTCCGCCGTTTGCACAGCAGTTCATGGCATCCGTGACCGAGGCAGGGATGCCGGAACATTCAAACACGGTTTCATAGCCGATGCCGCCGGTATCTTCCAGTGTGCGCATCACCACATTGTCGCTGAACGGGTCAACAAGGATATCAGCACCGAAGAGCTTCGCAATATCGCGTTTTTTCTGAACGGGTTCTGAAAGGGCGATGGGGCCGAATCCCAGGATCTTCAACAACCGGATCAGGGCAAGGCCTATAGGACCTCCGCCGATGACCAGTGCTGAGCCTCCCATGGCACGCGAGACGTGTATACCGTGCAGAGATGCTGCAAAGGCCTCAGCCAGGGCTGCATTCTGCGAATCCACTCCTTCGGGAACAGAAATGAGCATCCCGGGATAGACCTTCACATATTCGGCAAATCCCCCGGGGAGGTCCCCGATACCGATGGTGCGCCGGTTGTTGCGGCACAGATAGGGCTTGCCGATGGTGCAGTCTCTGCACACCCCGCAATAGGTGGGCCGGATCATGACCCTGGTGCCGGCCTTATTCCCGGTGACCTGCTTCCCCACCTCCACAATCGTGCCGCTGACCTCATGACCCACAATATATCCCGGCGCCAGAGCACCGCTTTCGATCATGGAATGGTCCGATCCGCAGAACCCGGTATTGCTCACTTTGATCAGGACCTGGTCCGGGTCGACAGCTGGTATCGGGACATCCTTTACTATGAGTTTTTTCGACTGGTCATACACCACAGCTTTCATTGTCATACCCCCTCGTGCGGCACATATGCCTTCACACAGAACATCGAATATCATTCTTCTCTGATGAGAAAAGGCGCATCTAAGCTGAGCAAAGTCAAGGAAAATTATCAGGGGGAACCCTGTGAGCCATGAATTATGGATTGCGAATTCAGCGGAAAAAGGGTAAGGGAAGCGCTTCTCAGAATTGATTGTTCGTTTTTTATCTTTCAGGCAACCTTCAATTAATAGAGAATTAACAAATCCCTGGTAAGCGTGTTCAATGAATACCTGATAAGGAGTCAGCAATGGCATTTGGTACGAAGCATTCACACAAGATATTCAATTTCTCTCTCCAGATCATCATCAACATCCTTGTCGTCTACATTATCGTCGTCCTGGTCATCGGACTGGGCAAGACACTCCTTGGTATAAATTCCCTCCTGACATGGGGGCCGGTGGGCAGCACATTTGCCGGTGTGGTAACGGAGATCCTCACCTTCCTTGTGATTATCGAGCTGTTCAGGAGCTTTGTCGAGTATTTCAGGGAACACCGGATCCGTCTCAACAACATGATGGATCCCGCCATCATCTTTGTGATCAGGGAGCTTATCGTAGATCTGTACACACAGGACAGCCTGTCATGGCAGACGCTTATGGGTTTCAGTATCCTCATCCTCTCCCTGGGGGTGGTTCGCACCCTTGCTGTGCGCTTCAGCCCGAAAGACGGTGATGAAGGGATAATGCACAGATCAACCTGAGAGGTGAGGACCCTCTGAGGAGGTCCCGGCCTTTCGATACGTTATATCATCCCCTTTTTTTACGCCTTGATGGGAGAGACTGATGTGAAGAAGTTCTCCGGTCTCATCACGGCATGTCTTGTCTTGAGCCCGGTCCGTATCGTGAATGTGCGGATCTGCCTCATTTCTTTCGTAAAAGAAGAGTGCAGCGTAAATAATTTCTATGCCCTTGGTTGATTTTGAAAACATAATTCCTATTGTGTAAGTAAATATACAGTGTAAAGGAACGTCTTATGCTCCGACTTCTTTTGTATCAGGCTCAGATGCGGCGGATAGCATTGCTGAGTCTGCTTCTGGTAGTAGTGTTTGCAGGTCTTGGCCATACAGCAGGTACGTTCAGCGACGAATTGATAAGGATTCCGGTGATCAGCTCGTATCACTCCGGATTATCGACCTCATATCAGCAGACAGCAGACATTTCAGGTTTGTTGGATGGCAGAGAAGTCTCTCCGAATATCGCTCTCATGGAGAGCCGGCAGTTTTATGCCACGCATAAGACCGCGGTGTGGACCGCGGCTTCTGTCTTTATCATCCTGCTGTCGTTTTTGACTCTGCTGTCCATATACACTCTTCTGCGGCGAAGAACAGAGGCAACCCTGCGCGAGAGCGAAGAGAAGCTGAAATCTACGCTGGCATCCATGGACGATCTTGTTTTTGTACTGGATAAGGACGGTATATTTGAGAGTTTTTATCAGCCCTCCGATGCGTCCGGGCTGTATGTGTCCTCCGAGCAGTTTCTCGGGAGATCCTACAGAGAGATTATGCCGCCGCAGGTTGTGAAGATCTTTGATGATGCAATAGACAAGGTAAGCCTCACAGGAGCGGTGGAACGTATTTACTATGAGCTGGGTATTCTGGATGAGAGAAAATGCTATAGTGCAAACATCTCTCTGCGAAAAAATGGCGCCGGCAGACCTGCTGGTTTTACCATCGTATCGCGGGATGTCACCGAACGTATTCGAACTGAGGAAAGTCTCCGTGAGCGGCAGGCAAGGCTGGACAGCATAATTCGTGTTGCACCTACGGGTATCGGTGTCGTCGTCGATCGCGTCCTGACCGAGGTGAATGACCGGATATGCGAGATGACCGGCTATCCCCGCGAAGAACTGATTGGTAAGTCTGCCCGGATGCTCTACCCCACAAATGAGGATTTCAACTTTGTCGGAACCGAGAAGTATCGACAGATTTATGAAGAAGGGGTAGGCGCGGTCGAAACCCACTGGCAAAAAAAAGACGGTACGATTATAGACATCTTTCTCAGCTCCACCGCGATTGTCCCCGGTGATCTCTCTGCAGGGGTGATCTTTACCGCCCTGGAAATCTCAGAGCGCAAGCAGGCTGAGGAGTCGTTGCTCAAGAGCGAGGCCAAGTACCGTACTCTGACAGAGAAGATGAACGACATGGTCTGGATGGCGGACATGGACCTCAAGATCACCTACATGAGTCCTTCCATTACAAAGATTCTGGGGTATACACCTCAAGAGCGGTTAGGTCATTCTGTCATGGAAACATTGACCCCTGAATCGTATGCCCAGGCCCTGGATCTCCTGAGCAGAGAACGCCGGCGTGAAAAGGAAGAGGGTGTCGATCCCGAAAGATCCGTCACCGTAGAAATGGAATACTACCACAAGAATGGTTCTGTCATATGGCTGGAGAACGTGCTGAGCGGTGTCCGTGATGATACCGGCAGGCTCATCGGTATTCATGGTGTGTCGAGGGATATCACCGGGCGCAGACAGGCAGAGGACGAGTTGCAAAAGAGCGAGGCCAAGTATAGGTTTCTCACCGAGAAGACCAATGACATGATCTGGATGACGGACCTGGATTTTCACGTCACCTATATCAGTCCGTCCATTGAAAAGGTCCTGGGATTCACGATTGAAGAGCGGCTTCGCCAGGATCCCAAGACTATGATGACGCCTGAATCGCATGAGAAAGCCATGAATATTCTGATGGATGAGCTCAGCCATGACCAGGACGAGGGGGTCGATCCCGACAGAACCATCATTTGTGAGGTGGAGAACTATCACAAGAACGGCTCAATCGTGTGGACCGAGAACGTGGTAAGCGCCATTCGTGATGAGACAGGCAGGATCACGGGTCTTCACGGTGTATCGCGTGATATCACCGAGCGCAAACGGGCGGAAGATGAGTTGTCCAAGAGCGAGGCCAAGTATCGGTTTCTCACCGAGAAGATGAACGATATGATCTGGACAGTGGACCTGAACTTCAAGACCACCTATGTCAGCCCATCTATTGATAAGGTCCTTGGGTTTACTGTCGAGGAGAGGCTTCGCCAGGAACCTCTGGAAATGATAACCCCGGAATCCTATGCCAATGTTCAGGCTATCCTCCGCAAGGAGCTTGAACGCGATCAGGCGGAGGGGGTCGATCCCGACAGGACGATCACGTTTGAGGTGGAATTCTATCACAAGAACGGTTCGACCGTGTGGACGGAAAACGTGGTGAGCGCCATCCGTGACGAAAACGGCCATATTGTAGGGATTCATGGGGTTTCGCGCGATATCAGCCAGAGCAGAAGGATCGAGATGCAGCTTCGGCAGGCACAGAAGATGGAGGCAATGGGGACGCTTGCAGGAGGCATAGCGCACGATTTCAACAATATACTTTCCGCCATCATCGGATACACGGAGCTTGCACAGGATTATGTGACGGAAGGGAGCAAGGTCCAACGCAATCTTGACGAGGTTCTCAAGGCAGGTCTGCGGGCACGGGATCTTGTCCGGCAGATCCTCACATTCAGCCGGCAGGTGGAAGGAGAGCGCAAACCTGTGCAGGTACATCTGATCGTCAAGGAGGCGCTGAAGCTTCTTCGGTCTTCCATTCCTTCAACCATCAAAATCAGAGAAGATATTGATACGAAATCAGGTATGGTTATTGCCGATCCTACACAGATTCACCAGGTGATCATGAATCTGTGTACCAATGCATATCAGGCCATGGACGATCATGGAGGGCTAATGCATGTTGTCCTGGAGAAAGTCATGGTGGATTCCGACTTTATCAAGATACACCCACAGTTGCAGGAAGGCCCGTATATCAGGCTCTCAGTCAACGATACCGGAGAAGGAATAGACTCTCAGACGTTGGAGCGAATATTCGATCCCTTTTTCACAACCAAGTCCCAGGGGAAAGGGACCGGTCTCGGGCTGGCAACCGTGCACGGCATCGTCACGAACCTGCAGGGGATTATCCATGTAGACAGCACTGTAGGGCAGGGTTCAACGTTCAGCGTGTATCTTCCCTGTACAGAAAAAGGCATTTCTGATCAGAAGATTATGAAGGAAGGTTTTCCTCATGGGCAGGGTGAGAGGATTCTCCTGATAGACGACGAGACATCGATTGTACAGATAGAAAAACAGATGCTGGAAGATCTCGGGTATATTGTTACCATCAAGACCGACAGTATTGAGGCCCTGGAAAGCTTCCGGATGCTGCCTGATCAGTTCGACCTTGTCATAACCGACATGACCATGCCCAATTTAACCGGTGTGGACCTGAGCCATAGGATCCTGGAGATAAGACCGGATATCCCCATCATCCTCTGTACGGGATTCAGCGACAAGATAAACAAGGAACGGGCACAGGAACTGGGGATTCAGGAATACCTGGAAAAACCCTTTGACAAGGCTGCTTTCGCCTGGGCTATCAACAGGGCTCTGCATAAAAGGTCCCAGGTATGATCCATGCAGAAGGGTTGTCTTACGGCAGGGTGATCTTACGTTTTTCTTTGTCAGGCTGCTGCCGGTAGAAGATGGCGACATTGCCTATCAGGCCTGCTGTCTCGCTTGAGGTGCGCTCTGCTATCTCCTGCGAGAATTCCTTTCTGTCTTCCTTGAAATCCACAAACTTGACCTTGATGAGTTCGTGAGTGTTCAGTGCCTCATCCACGGCCTTGATCAGCTCTGTGCTTATGCCGTTTTTACCCACCTGGATGACGGGGCGCAGCTTGTGCGCCAGGCCTCGAAGATATTTCCGCTGTGTTCCGCTCAGTTGGTTCACGAAAGGTTCCGCTCCTTTTTCCTGTCATTGATACGCTGAGCTCAATAGCTGGCCATGCATCCCTTGTCAAGAAACATGTGAGCCAGGTAAAGGTATGAGATATGGGTATAAGGTGAACAGTGAACGGTAAAAGGTGAACAGGTTTTCGCAAGGCGACTCTCCGCTGCGGAGGATCACAGAAGAAGATCTGG
>ERZ795057.1408-NODE-1408-length-20875-cov-6.211431_pt1 | contig 20875 bp, 17 predicted proteins | sample MGYA00375141_ERZ795057 | MGnify/ENA primary metagenome ERZ795057 (study PRJEB30186, sample SAMN05720163) | activated sludge metagenome | isolation source: Anaerobic digester | place: Hong Kong | collected 2015-01-26 ... | reverse complement strand
AAATATAGTTTAATCCCTAACTGTCAGATTAAGTCTTGACTAATTCATATAAAATCAAATATAGTACATATAATAATGATCCTTCTGTAATACAATGTGCAGCAATAACTTTCAATATTTTCTTCATCCTATACCTAACAGGTTCCATTTCAACTTTAAAGCTATTGCATAAAATGATTTTTGAAAACTGAAGGATTTCTTACCTGATAATCTGTCCAGGGCATTCTGCATTCTACCGGTAATTTGTATGGTACGATTTCCTCTATATCTATGGTTAAATTTCATTATACAATTTTTGAGTTTTGAATCATCATAACCAGCAACACCGGCACTTGCCTTTAAATTCTTATAATATTTTTCATTACCAGTCTCAAGATATCGGTAGTAAATCTGTCTGATAATGTTTTCATCAATCAGGTTATTATCCTTATAATGATTGTTCTGAAATTCTGGATTTAACTTACCGATTTCAGCCATTTCCATGAAGATTTCATCCATAACGCTGGTTTCCAAGTACACTGGCCTATTATTCTTATAGCCTGTCTTAATCATTTTATCTTTAAATGTAATTTTGTTGTAGGTTGAAACCTGAAACAGCATACCTAATTTTTTAGGGTCTAATAGAGTCTCTACGTTTATATCGAAAAGCTTTTTATTTCTTAACTTCCTGATGTAGTTCCATGTTAAACGGGATTCAATACGGAAGACTTCACTTCCATTAAAACCATTATTTGTAAAATAGTTAATTATATAATCTTCAGCATGTTCTGATTTATTATAGATGGCAATTTCGTTATCACTACCATCTATTACGAATGATGACCCATTGCTCATAACCGAAACACTTGTGTTTTTCCTAATTAGAAAGTAACGGTCATTGGCTCTGAGTTTATTATTTAAACAGTTATTAAAATAAAAAGCGAACTGTGTTACAAGGTCTTTATTTGTATCAATTGATATCTCCACATACATTATGTTGTTGTAAATAAGGCCAAGTTCGAATTTAAGTGTACAATAAACTTCATACCAGAATCCTGGGTGAAAAGAGTAGAAAATCTCCTTTGAAAAGTCAAATTGAAGCTCATGTTTTAACACTTTTGTGGCTGTATGGAGTTTCCCTACCAATAACCCATTATAATAAACAATGAATGTATGGTAGAATGCACCGGGTCCGGGTTTTTTATCATGTATTAAACTGATATTCTTGAATACTTGTTCGGAAGGTATATTATCGGGATTTCGGATGTCCTGAAAAGTTGAACCAGACCAATGCCTGAAGGTTATGCTTAACCGGTCAAGATGTATAAGACACCTATAACTATTCTTCCCATACCTTATGTTTAAATCAGTATTCAAAACATAGCTATTTGCTTTTGCTGTTATTTTTCACGATTCCAGTCACCATGTTAATAAGGTACCTGATGGTGATGGAAACATTTTTGCCTGAATTTTGACTTACACTTTTCAGGAGCCTGTAATCTTCATCAGTCATTCTTACAGTAATAATTTTGTCAAGTTTTTCGGTTTCAATTTTTAAATCGTTCATGTATTACATTCGTTTTTTATAAATAGTTGAGAATTCATTTTTTTCACTGATCTGTCGAAAAAAAATGAAATACATCGTAAAATGGTACGCACTTGTTAGAGAGATCAAAGACTTAGATCTCGAATTCGGAAATTAAGTATTCGCCTGATTTTTAGTGATTTTCGATACAATTGATTCTTCAAGGCTCTTCAAGTCGAGAATTTCATCAGCATAGAGTTTATAGCTTGCATCAACGATATCCTCAACACTCATTGAAGGAGTGTACACTACTTTAATATATGGCAGCATCAATGGTCCTTCCCTGGAATTAATCTTGGTGGTAATTGAGTATAATTCATTAAGAGTCCATTGTCCCGTAAGAAGTTCTCTGATGACTTCAGATTTGCTTAATTTAAACTTTAGGCCTATGAACGTTATTTTCATTGATTCTGGCAAAGATGGCCTGAATCCAATAATGCTGCTGATTTGATCCTGTTGATTCATAACTATTTTCCTTTAAGATCCAATTACATTTTTGTACCTATCTATAAATAGATCAGAAGCGGAATAAATTCCTGATCATCTGAAAAAAATCACCCGAGTAATAAGATGCCTGTAAAGTCAACTGGCTTGTGACAATTGGAACCGTTAAGAAAAAAAATGTGGATTATTGAATTTTTTTGAGTCTTTTTCCTACAGCCACAGTATTTATATGAAAAATAATATCGATTTAAAATAATTTGTTATGAAGAAAAAGGGAATTAAGAGGATAAATCTGTGGGTCGATGAAGACCTGTACAAACAGATTAAAGGAAAGGCCGATGAAGCCTTCTTAAAGATTGCAACCTACACACGCCAAGTAATTCAGCAAGCAATCAAAAATAATACTATGAAAAACTAAATACTATGAGAAGAATCAAAAGAAGAATGATATCAAATTTAATCAGAGATACCTTGAATCTCTCAGAGTCATATGCAAATAAAGTATTCAGCACTCAAGAATTGACTTTAAAAATTTTTAACTCAATGTCAGAATATAAAGGCATAAAAGATAAGATAGCTGAATTTAACAAGATATTTAATTATCCGTTCTTGAGAAGTCTGGAATTTCAGCTTGGCCGTTCGATGGTTAAACATTGTAAAGCCAAGGAAGTCATAAATTGGAAAATCGTAATCAGGAATAATATGATTGTTAACGATAATGATAATGAAAAAACAACATTGGAAACATTATCAATTTTAACAGATTACCTGAACAAAGAAAGTCATTCAGCCATGCAAAGAATCAAGACAGAATGCGACCATGAATTTGAAGGAAAGCTACTCACAGGTATGCCCTGTTATGATTACAATATCGTTTGCCCAAAAGGACAACTTGAAAATTATAAGTCATTACTTTTTCAAAAGGAAAATCTTCAGTGTATAATCTCCTACTATCTGGATTTTATTGAACTTTTTCCGGTAACACTACAGGAATTTGAAAAAGCTTTCTTTTATTTTCTGACATTTTTAAATAATGAGGAAAAACTTATAATCAATTCTCCAATACAAGACTGCTGGATTCGCATGAGGCAAATAAACGATATTGTAAAGATGAGATATATTAATATCAAAGACCGATTGATACTGACATTTATACATTTGATTCTTGTTGACAACGAATTATCGTCATGCAGTAATGCCATCTATAACGAAATCAAGCATTATGATGACATTACAAGAGAACAATTGGAAGACATATCAAGCTGAATGTATGATTTTCTGTATTAAGATGTTAAAATAACTTTATTGAATAAATGATTAAAGATCTATGTATGATTTATTTAACGATAATAGCGAAATTAATTTTCACTTCATTGATTGGCACAATATTTTAGAGTTGGCTCAACAATATGGATGGTCACCAAAAGGCACAGTCCCAGGTAATTTTACATATGAAGACAATTGGAACGGAAGTTACTTTGGCAATGCTTGGCAATACGTGTTACCTGATGATGCAATAAATATAGGTAAGGCTTTGGAGCTGGCCATTTTGGATTTTCCTGAACCGGGAACAAATGTGCCATTCAATTCCGAAATTATAATAGATGGGGAATCATTTGTTGATTTGGATGAATTAATTTCAAATCAAGAAGAATTATATGACAACTTCTCAATAGAATTACTTTTGAAAAAATTTAGTGGCAAGGGCAGCAGAATACTTGTTAAGAAGTTCATAGCTTTTTGTAATGAAGGATGCGGCTTTTTCATTTCTTAAAAGGATTCTTACCCAAAAACTTTTGGCCTTTTCTACCACTTCGATGATAATGCTATAATTGTAAAATTAGTCTCGCTATAAAAACTCAAACTCGTTTTACTATTTACTAATCAAAATACAATCATTCAATTACAACAATTCTACTTAACAAATATCTCATTCATTGATATATTTTTCATACCTTCATATGCAATTTAAAAGCATTACCATGAACCGGATCAAGGAAGTGCTTGAGGAAAAGGGAATCAAGCAAACATGGCTGGCCGAGAAACTCGGCAAAAGCTTCAATATGGTCAATAGTTATTGCCAGAACCGAAGACAACCATCTCTGGAGGTACTATACCGCATTGCCAAAATATTAAATGTGAACGTGAAGGATTTGATTATTAATAAATAATTGCATATCAGTGAACCCAGAAAAAACCGTACATACAGGCAGAACCATAATGTTTAAGGAACTCCAGAAAGTCATGAACCATGGATTGGATAATGACGATTATGTTGATGCCATCAAACAAAATGTGTTCAACAAAGCCACAAAATCAGGCGTGTCATATACAGCCAAGTTTTTGAGACGGTTGTATGACTTCGATATGTCTTTGCCAACTTTTAAAGCATTTAAACACTTCTGGTACATCGCAGATGAAAGGGAAAAGCCTCTTCTGGCAATTATTTATGCCATTGGCAACGATTATCAATTGAAAAATAGTATTCCAGTCATAAATAATACCGAGATCGGGAAAAAAGTAACGGTTGAAAGCATTGAAGGTAATATCGAAAATCTTTATCCGCAGAAATATACGAACAACACCCTGAGATCCATGGCTCAAAATATTGCCAGTTCCTGGAAACAGGCTGGCTTCATAACCGGGAAAGTAAAAAATATCAGAACGCAACCGGAGATTAATTACCTGGTCTTGACATTTGCCATTTTTATGGCTTACCTTAATGGCTTACGTGGAGATTTTATATTAACAAGCGACTGGGTGAAGGCTCTAACACTTGATGAAAGAACTATTCGCTCTCTTGCGATTGAAGCAGCGAAAAGAGACCTTCTCCAATACCAGTATGCCGGGAGTATAACCTCTATCACATTTAAAAACCTTTTAAACAAATTAAATATAAATGGCTTCGAAAATTGATCAGCTATTGTCAGCCTTTGAACTGGTAGTTAATGAACCATGGACAACGGCTTTATCCGGACAGGAAAGAATCTGGTTCCTGGTCTATGATCCGTCTGAACAAAGGAAAATTGACCTGCGCCTTGGGGACTTTGAAACAGCGACCATAAAGGCCGGCAAAAGATGGTCGCTCATCTCAATGAAAAAGTGTTTCCCAGACTGGATGGCAAGTCATGAGTATAAGGAAGAATATTTCAACGATCCGGAAACACTCGTAGATCAACTTGAGGTCGAGTTTAAGCAGTATGCCATCCAATACCTGACATCTGAAATTGAAAATCATAATGTGGACGATAATACACTAATTGTGATAAGAGATATTTCATCATTGTTTGGATTCAATCGCATTTCGGACATATTGAACGGATGCTCCGGCAGCTTCAAAGGAAGGGTTCTTGTATTCTTCCCCGGGGAATTTGAAAAAAATCATTACCGTTTGCTCGATGCCAGGGACGGATGGAGTTACCTGGCCAGACCCATAACCGCCTAATCATATTTTTGTCATGAAGAACAAAGAATTATTTACACTCAATCCCGAAGATAATAACCTCATCAACGATGGTGTGGTTGAAATCAACACCGCCATAGACGAAAAGGGTCTGCAGATTATTTATCACGAATTGAAAACATTTGTTTGCGAAGGAGAGTATCAGAGAGGTCTTCATCGCATCTTACAAACTTATTTAAAATATCTTGATCAACCGAAGCAACCCTCTGTCTGGGTGAGTGGATTCTTCGGAAGCGGAAAATCACATCTTATTAAGATATTAGGATATCTCTGGGAAGATTTCAAGTTTCCAAATGGTGAAACAGCAAGGTCTATAAAGCAACTTCCGGATGACGTAAACGATCTGATTGTCGAATTGAACCGAAAGCAAAAAGTCTTTGGAAGACTTTCCATATCAGGTACTTTAAAAGATTTTCCATCAGCTGATATCCGTTATTCATTTCTGCAGTTATTCCTTAATAAACTGGGTCTTCCCGCCCAGTACCATCATTTCAAATTTGTTTACTGGGCAAAACAGGAAGGTATCTATGATGACCTGAAGGCTATCATAGAATCTCAGGGGAAAAGCTTTAAACATGAGTATGAAAACCTGTTTGTGTCATCTGCACTGGCAAAGGCTGTACTCGAACTGAAACCTGAGTTTGCAGAGAATGAGGCAAAGGTTAAAGAGAACTTCAAAGCCAATTTTCGAAGAATTGACAGTATTAACCGTGATCAGTTCATTCATTGTATTAAGAACGAGATACTACCAATGTTTTTTGGTGACAAAATACCTCTGACCATTATTGTTCTTGATGAAGTGCAGCAGTTTATCGGGAATGACAGTGATAAAAGTATTGATGTACAAAATCTTGAACAGGATATCAGCAGTAATTTTGATGGTAAGTTCCTGCTTGTTGGAACAGGACAGAATGCACTCTCAGAAACCAGCTTGCTGCAACGATTGCAGGCCAGGTTCACTGTAAATGTTAACCTGTCTGATACAGACGTTGAAACTGTAACTCGTAAAACCGTACTGGAAAAGAAACCATCAGTTATTAAACCGTTGGATCAAACCCTCGAAGGTGCTTTAGGTGAAATATCCAGAAATCTTTCAGGTACCGATTTCGCTTACGTTACCAGCGACCGATCAATGCTTGTGGCAGATTATCCGATTCTGTCCTCAACACGTAAATTCTGGAAGAAAATTCTGCAGGTTATCGATACTGCGGGCACATCAGGTCAGCTAAGAAGCCAGCTGAGAATCGTTGATGAAAGCATAAAGAAGGTTGCAAATAAAGATGCCGGTAACATTGTTTCGGCTGATTTGATATTCGAGCAAAAGCAGGCGCAGCTTCTTCAAAATGCTCTGCTGTTGAATGATACCAACAATCTGATTGTCGGTAAGAAATCAAAGACTGGTGATTCGCTTCTTGAAGGCAGAATCCTTAGTGTTATTTTCCTTATCGAACAATTGCCGAAAGACGGATCAGGCAGTCGCATAAAATCTAACGAAACAACTATTGCGGAATTACTTATTGATAATATCGTTGAATCATCTGATGCATTTCGTTCAAAGATTAAAGGTCTGATAAAGAAACTGGTTGATGAGAATGTGTTGATGGTTGTTGGTGATGAATTCAAACTCCAGACAAAAGTAGGTGCTGAATGGGAAAAGGAATATACCACTCAGGCAGTTAAACTGAATAATTCAGGCGATGATCTTATACAGGGATTGCGTAACGAAAAAATAATTTACTTCTTCAGAGATAAAACAAAAGCCGTAAAGATTCTTCAGGGTAATTCAAAACAGATAAGAGATTTCGAGATATGGGACAAGGCTGAAAGGCCCGTTACCACACATAAGCTTAATGTCTGGATACGTGATGGATGGAATGAAAATGAGTCAACCGTTTTGAATGAGATAAGAGAAGAAGGTGCTGATGCTCCACTCGCATATGCTTATGTGAAAAAATTCAGGGATCAGGATCTGCGAAGTGCCATTATTCGGTTCCTGGCTGCAGAAAAAACACTTGATGCAAAAGGACAACCCTCTTCACCCGAAGAAGAACAGGCCAGAAAAAGTATGGAAACCAGAAAAGGACTGGCAAAGATCGAGATAGAAGATTTAATTGGTAAAATATGCCTGGAAAGTGTTGTTTACCTTTCAGGTGGTACAAAAGTCGAGGCCGGCACAATAAAAGATAATATTGATGAAGCGTTGCACAGTATTGCCGACAGGCAATTTCCGGATTTCAAAGGGAAAGCCGATCACAAAGACTGGGACAAAGCACTCAGTAAAGCACTGCAGGGTGATCCTGATGCATTGAAAAAGATTGGCTGGGACAAAGAACCAAAAGACCATCCGGTTGCAATTGAGATTCTGAGGTTCATCGGAAACGGCACAAAACAGGGAAAAGAAATAAGGAATCATTTCATCAGGTCACCTTATGGCTGGAGCCAGGATGCAGTTGATACAATAATTCTTCTGCTAAGAAACACAGAGCATATTTCAACACTGGAACCTGATCTTAACCAGGCAAAAATCGGCAATGCTGCCTTCAAAAAGGAAATCCATACCTTAACCGCAGCCGACAAAATTAAACTCAGAAAAATATACCAGGATGCCGGAATTTCATGCAAACCGGGAGAAGAGTTTCTTCATTCCAATACATATCTGAATCTACTTAAGTCACTGGCAGAATCTATTGGCGGAGATGCCCCCAAACCTGAACCCGTTAATATTCAGTTCCTGAAGGATATTGAAAACCTGGATGGGAATGAGCGATTGCTGCGAATCCTGGATGAACAGGAAGATTTGAAGGCTAAGTACAAGGACTGGAAACAAAAAGCAGCATTAATCGAAAAGAGGGAGCCTAACTGGTCACTTTTGGTGGACCTGTCTAATTATGCCAATTCCGGTGAACCTATGGAAAAGCTTAAAAAAGAAATTGATGCAATCCGTGATAACAGGCTGCTCCTTCAGGAACCCGATCCGGTTTATAATAAATTGACTGACATCACCGACAAGCTTAAAACATCCTTGAATGAATTAAAGCAAAAATATATTGACCTGTATGATAAATTGATGGTGGGTTTACAGTCGAATGAATATTTCAGTAAACTTACTCCGGAGCAAAAGAATTCCATTTTAAGGACACACCAGCTTCTGGGTAAACCTGAAATTAAAGCCTTAGACTCTAAATCTTTGCTTCTGAACCTGCAGAAAGCATCACTCGAAGCCTGGCAAACAAAAATCGCAGCACTTCCCGGACAATTCCAGGCTGCTGTAGATGAGGCTGTTAAAATACTTGCACCTCAGGCAAAGACCTACGAACTTCCCAAACGAACCCTTTCAAACCAGGCAGATATTGATAAATATATTTCAGAAATAAAAAAAGAGTTGGAAAACCTCTTGAAAGAATCAGCTTCAATTATTCTTAAATAATGGCAGTACTTACACAACAGCAACGAAATACGCTTGAATCCGCTGTAAAACAGGCACGAAGGATCTCAGAAGCAGGGGCGTGGAATGCACTCCGGGCATTTGCCGTTGATAATCCGGAACCGTTCCCTCATATGAATCCGGAACAACGAGGTCTTCGTAACCGATTACGCAGCAAAGCACGTTTATTAGGAGACGATCTTCCATCAAGCGGACATCAACAGATTGACCAATTGACTTATGAACTGGCCTACGAATACTGGCACAAAATGCTCTTTGCAAAATTTCTGGAGGCTAATGGTTTATTGATGCATCCCGATGGTGTATCTGTAACCATGGAAGAATGTGAGGAACTGGCAAAAGAAGAAGGGTACTCAGATAAATGGGATATAGCTGCCAGCTTTGCTTCAAAAATGCTTCCGGCCATATTCCGCCCTGAAGATCCCCTGATGCAAATTTCCTTTTCCCCTGACGACAGGATAAAACTCGAAGAAATACTTGAAGGACTTGACAACTATATTTTTACTGCTGATGATGCGTTAGGCTGGGTGTACCAGTTCTGGCAAAGTGAAGCAAAGGATGCCATAAATAAAAGTGGAGATAAGATTGATGGCAAGAAACTACCAGCAGTGACACAGCTGTTTACAGAACCATACATGGTTCATTTTCTTATTGACAATACCGTTGGTGCCTGGTGGGTAAGCAGAAATCCTGGAATAAAGCCACCTGTGAAATTTGAGTATTTAAGGTTTCTCGAAGATGGTACACCGGCAGCCGGTAAATTTGAAGGATGGCCAGACCGGGCAGCAGAAATAACTGCAATGGATCCCTGTATGGGATCTGGTCATTTTGTAGTCTCATTGTTTAATGTGCTGGTGAACCTTCGGGTGTATGAAGAAGGACTAACTAAAGAAGAAGCAACTGACAGAGTAATAGCGGAAAATCTTCATGGACTTGAAATAGATCCACGTTGCACTCAGATTGCAGCATTTAATCTTGCTTTAGCTGCATGGAAGTTCTGCGGCAGATATAAAGAACTTCCTGAAATGAATCTGGCTTGCAGCGGCCTTGCTCCAAAAGGGAAAAAAGAAGACTGGATTAAATTGGTTGGTAGAGTTGAAAGGGAAGATGATAAGGTCAGGATTGAAAATGGGATGGCCATACTGTATGATCATTTTCAGCAGGCTGCGGAATTAGGAAGTTTACTTGACCCTACCAAAGTAAAAGCTGATTTACATACAGCCAGTTTTGATCAATTACATCCAATTTTAAGCAAGGCATTGGAAAGCGAAGCAGATAAAGATATGGTTGAGCGAGGTGTTATGGCGACTGGTATTGCAAAGTCAGGTAATATACTTTCAAAAAAATACAACCTAATAATAACTAATGTCCCTTATTTGGGAAGAAATAGACAAAATACCTCTCTAAGAATATATTTAGAAAACTTATTTCCGAATTCAAAAGCAGACTTAGCTACAGTTTTTATTGAACGTAACATTCATCTTCTTAAAAACGTGGAAGGATCAATTGCTATCGTTTCTCCTCAAAATTGGCTTTTCTTGAGTGCATATAAGAAATTCAGGGAATATCTCTTAAATAGCCAAGCTATTAATCTAATTGCAAAACTTGGTTCAGGTGCATTTGAGACTATATCTGGTGAAGTAGTAAATATTTCTTTAATGATTTTAACAAAAGGTACTCCCAAAGAAAATCATGTTTTCGCAGGATTGGATTGTGAGAAAATCAAAGAAGCAGCAGAAAAGGCAAAAGGATTAAGGAGCATTGAACCTCAATCCCTATTGCAGAAAAATCAAAATAATAATCCCGATAAAAGAATTTTGATATCAGAAATTACTCAAGGAGATCTTTTATCGAAGTATGCAAATAGTTTATGGGGGTTCAGAACTGCTGATAACCTAAGATTTCTAAGAAAATTTTGGGAATTGTCAGTTAAATCAAGGCAATGGAATTATTTCCAGGGATCGGTTAATAATACTCAACTATTTGGTGGAAGAGAAGATTTGATTTACTGGCAAGAAGGCAAAGGAGATTTGTTCGAATATGCTAATATTGGATTAGCAAGCATACAAGGTCAGGCTGCATGGTTGAAATATGGAATTGCAGTAAGTCTTACTGGAAATTTGCCTGCAACATTATATACAGGAGAAATGTTTGCAAATTCTGTTTCTGTGGTATGGCCGAAAGATCAAAAAGACTTATCAAAACTATGGTCATTCGTTGCTTCAGAATCTTACCATAGACTCGTGAGAAAAATAGATTCAAAACTCCTTGTTACAAATCAAACTTTACTCAAAGTTCCAGTTAATTGGGAAGTTCTGTCAGACACAACTAATGATGAGTTAGATATTTCGCAACCCTATTCTGAGGATCCCACACAGTGGCTTTTTCACGGTTACCCTGATAATTCAGTTCAACCACTACAAGTGGCATTATCCCGTTTACTTGGCTATCGTTGGCCAGGAGAGTATGATGCTGAAATGGAAATATCAGATGAAGCAAGGGAATTTATTGGGAAGATTAAAAAGTTCGATCATTTATCGGACAATGATGGCATTATCTGTATTCCTTCAGTCAATAAAGAAGAAACAGCAGCCAACCGGTTGCGTGATTACATGAAGGAAATATTCGGTGAAAAATGGAACAATAATACAATTCAGTTATTGCTTGAAAAGGAAAATGCCAGATCCTCAAACCTGGAAAGCTGGCTTCGCAATGAATTTTTCATTCAGCATTGCAAGGTATTCCATAACCGTCCTTTTATCTGGCACATCTGGGATGGGCGAAATGATGGTTTTTCTGCATTGGTGAATTACCACAAACTCAACAAAGAAAATCTTACCAAGCTGATCTATACCTACCTGGGCGATTGGATACGGATGTGTGAAACTAAGAAAAGAGCCGGGGAGAGCGGTGCAGAAGGTTTATTGAGCGCAGCACAAAAACTGAAAGAGAAGCTGGAATTGATCCTTGAAGGAGAGAAACCCTACGATATATTCGTCAGATGGAAACCTTTGGAACAACAACCCATAGGCTGGGATCCGGATCTGAACGATGGTGTTCGTTTAAATATCAGGCCATTTATTGAAGCAGATGTCCTGCGCAAGAAACCTAATATTAAATGGGGTATTGACAGGGGGAAAAATCCAAAAGGAACACCATGGGGTGAAATACGTGATAATGACAGGCATTTAACACTGGCTGAGAAAAGGGCAGCAAGAGAGAAAAAATAAAACTTCATAATGTAGCCATGGATGAATTTATTAAAACTTTTCTTGAATGGTTCAGGAATGATAATCATTCCAGAATAGAGGATTTCTATGCAGATCAAATCACCATTGATAAACTGAGCCAATTATCAAAGGATGAATTCATTGAATTCATTAATCAGTTTGCCAGAGATGGTGGAAAAATTCAGTCAGGTGGATACAGAACTGCCCCACAATTAATTGAAAATGTAAATAAAAAATATGAGGAATTCCGGGGAAAAGTTATTGAACCACTTACATCTGGCTTTAATCTGGAGTCATGGCTTCAGTGGTGTGAAAGTTTCCCATTCTTTGGGAAAGGATTGGCAACGATTTACCTGAACCGGGTAAATAAACATAAATATGTAGTAGTTAACAATAAAAGCATTGATGGATTAAAAAAGCTTGGTTACAAAATACCTTCAGCAAACCTGAAAAGTCAATACGATGCCATCCTGGCAGCAGAAAAGAAGCTTTTGGAAAAATATCCAGCGATTGAAAATTTCTTTCGGGTGGATGCAATGATGCATTATATAATTGGTACCGATGAAGGCGGCAAGAAATTCGATGAATTGGTGGCCAGGAGTTATTTCAATTTAAAAGGGTTTGAAGATTATACTCAATATTTCGGATCAAAATATGATGGAAACAGTCCTGCAGTATCATGGTTTTATGACACCCGCAATAAACTTGAATACCTGGTAACATTGTTGAGTGATAAGCTAAAGAGAAATTTCACAATCAATTACAAAGAAAGACCCAATACACAGGGGGGGAACCTGAAGAATTATGTTCTCACCGGCTTTGCCCCTGATGGTGTCCATCCTGATGGTAAGTTGTTCATAAAACTTGCCTTTCATACACTAAATAATAATCCTGCCTTCGATATCGAAATAGATGTGGATGAAAAAATTGAGGACAATCCATTTAGAGCTGATAGAGTAAAAAGAAGAGATGAGACCAGATTGAGGATTCCTGTTAATCAGGATTTTCCACAAGACTGGACTACTCTTATCAACAGTATTTACAATCATGTTGATACATTAACACAGGAGTATGGGAAAATTACAGGTACTCAAATACCAGTCAAACCGAAAGTACCTAAAACAAGTAAAAGTATGTCGCTAAATAATATTCTCTATGGCCCCCCTGGGACAGGAAAAACCTATCATAGCATCAATTATGCAGTTTCTATTGTTGAAAACAAGTCTGTTGATGAAATCTGTGAAGAAGAAAGGTCATCTGTAAAGAAACGTTACGAAAAATATATTGAAGAAGGGACAATAGCTTTCTGCACTTTCCATCAGAGTCTCGGATATGAAGATTTTATAGAAGGTATTAAACCGGTTGAACCTGAATCGGAAGATGAACAATTATCGTATGCTGTTGAAGATGGCATATTTAAACAGATGTGCGTAAATGCCTCTTTTTCATTTGTCCAGAAAGATATTACTCAGGAGACTGAGAGTGCCCTTGATTTTTCAAGTGCATATGATGAATATATTGACTCAGTTAGTGAACAAATACTAAAGGGCGAAGAGGTAAAACTACAAACTATAAGTGGTGGTCTGGTGCTGGTAGATAGCATTACCCAGAAGAATAATATCAAAATTAAGCATGTTAATGGTACCCGTTATTATACCGTTTCAAAAAATCGTTTGGGAAAACTGGCAAAAGCGTTTCCCGATCTTAACCAATTAACCAATATCAACGATCAGTTCAGATCAGAAATTGGAGGCAGTAATTCTTCAGCTTATTGGGCAGTTCTAAATGCTGTAAACCAAAGATCTGCACAATACATAAATAAAACCCAGGCAAGAATTAAACCAGATAAAGAATACTCATACAATGATAAAAAGAGGATTATTGAGACACTGAAGAATGATGATTTCAAGAAGGAAAATCCGAAACAATATGTTCTCGTCATTGACGAAATCAACAGAGGAAATGTATCCCAGGTCTTTGGAGAAATAATCACTTTGATGGAGGATGATAAGAGGTTGGGTGCCGATGAAGCATTGAAAGCTATCCTTCCATATTCCAAAGAGAATTTCGGAGTCCCTCGTAACCTTCACATTATTGGCACAATGAATACTGCAGACAGATCCGTTGAAGCACTTGATACTGCTTTAAGGAGAAGGTTTGCATTTATTAATCTGCAACCAGAACCATATAAGTTGATAACAACAGAGGAAGGCATTAATCTGGCCGAAATGCTCTCCGTAATCAATAACCGCTTGTCTGTATTAAAAGATGCGGATCACACTATTGGACATGCATGGCTCTGGAATGTCAAAAATATTGAACAGTTGAAAGGAGTCTTCAGAGTGAATATTCTGCCCCTTCTAAAAGAATATTTTTATAATGATTATGAGAAATTAGGCCTTGTTCTTGGTGATTCATTCTTTGAACCACATGTTCAGGTCAATAGCAATGTCTTTGCAGATTTTTCTGGTGGTAACGGACTTGCCATGCAATACGACCAGTCATGGCAATTCCAGCTTAAATCTGCTGATAAATTAACAATATCTGATTTTAAAACACTAACACCTCTTACCATCCGATCTTTACCTGATGAGGAACAATAAAACCATACAGGTCTTTGAGCATCAGCAGCTTCTGATTGACAACCAGAATTTCCAAAAACATCACTGGGAAGCTTTGGGTTGGTATAATGATCTTCACCAAAGAGATTATTTCACTTTATTACCGAAAGGAGTTAAGTTTCGCCATTATGTTGGAGTTATTCAGGTTGGTAATCTGACTATTGAAATTTTGCCTAAAATCGGGCAAACACCTGGTGAAAATGATAAAGCCTTATGGCAAAAGGTTCTGATAGACATGCTTCGTGAATGTCATTGGATGCAGGTATATGCCCACGAAAAAGCAGCATTGCGGTTTAAGCCGAACAGTATTCTTGAAGCCTACTTTGAAATATATTTAAATGAGTGTGAAAAACTTATCCGGCAAGGATTAGTAAAGAAGTACAGGACCATCAATAACAATTCAACCACATTAAAAGGCAAATTATTGTTCTCACAACAGGTGCAACAAAATTCAGTTCACAAAGAAAGATTTTACACAAGACATCAGATTTTCGACCGTGAAAATATCTTCAACCAGATACTCTTAAAAGCATTGAAAATCATTCCGGAACTCAGTCAAAGTCCCTACCTTAAAGACAAGGTATCCAACCTATTGATCTCATTTCCAGAATTATGTGATATTAAAGTTACCATATCAACATTCGAAAGCCTTGTTTTTGACAGGAAGACTATTCGTTATAAAGATGCTATTGAGATTGCTGCAATGCTTTTATTGAATTACCGGCCTGATATAATTTCGGGGAAAAATCATGTCCTGGCCATTCTGTTTGACATGAATGATCTGTGGGAAGAGTATATATTCCGGCAACTGTCAAGATTTAAACCGGAGAATTTTCAGATTAGGCCACAAAACACTAAAATATTCTGGAAGTCAGATAGTTCAAATTTTTATAAGAAAATACGACCTGATATTACCATTCTTGATAAAGAAACAGGTGAAAGCATAATTATTGATACCAAATGGAAGATTCCCGAGAATAATATTCCCTCTGACAACGACCTGAAACAGATGTATGTGTACAATGAATACTGGTTCGGGAAACAGGCTTTTTTAGTTTACCCGCACTACTGTTATACAGATGAACCTGTTTTCTACGGGGGTGAATTTGCACAAAGGGAAAAGAATGCATCAACCCATAAATGTGGGATACTTAAAATACCAGTCCTGGGTAAGCAAAACAACCAATTGGATAACACAATAGGATTACGTATAAATAATTTCCTGAACAAGCATATTTTCGATGAAATACAGTATATACGATAAAGTTATTAAAGCTTTAAAACAAGCTGAGCAGCACAACAGCAGCATAATGGTTAAGCCGGAGGTTATCCTTTGGCCTGATCCGGAAAAACAATGGAGTGAGGTTATAACCACAATGCAGGAAGAATTACCCCAGTTGATATCCTATGGTAAGTATAACCCGGATCATAAGCAGGGGCCATCAATATGGATAAAATGCATGGTCACAAGGGTCCTTCCTGAGGCAGATTGGGACGAAAAAGTTACACCCATTATTTACCTGCCGGGCGTTTCCAAAGGTGATTTAAGGAATGTTGAAAATGCAAGGCTTGAATTTCAGCCACTGCTTGAATACCAGTACACGGGCACCATGTTCGTTCAGGAGAATGGGAAAGAATGGACAATTCTTGCCTTTATGGAAAATCCGGTTCAGGGGTTGGGATTAAAGGTGGCGAAAGATGAAGCGACCAGAAATGCGCTGAAAAAAGCGCTGCCCAGAATATTTCGTGATAATGAGATCTTCGAGGGGAAAACCATTGTTGACTGTGATTTCTTAAACAACCAGCTATTCCCTGATATTATCCACAATATCCTTAAATGGATGTGTTCAGGAGATTCTTTTTTGCAGGAGATGCCAACTGGCAAAAGAGAAGTTTTCATAAATATCTGTAAAACCCAGTATGATTTCACACCTGATCATAAGAACATATTCTCTATAGCGGAGAAATTAGGGGCACAGAGAAACCACTGGAAGTATGTGTGGCAAATGTATGCCAATGCTCCAAAAAAATATCCGGAAATTGAAGAATTGCTTCGCTCTGGCAAACCCGAGGATCTGGGTGAAGGAGTATTTGCATTCCCGGAAGAAAGTTGGCCACAGGTAAATGAACGACTGGAAAATGAACTGAGAGAATCTCTTACAAAGTTGGCAAAATCATCACCTGATAAGGTATTGGTTAAACTGGATGATTTGAATAATCAGCATCAAAAAAGAAGAGGTTGGGTCTGGTCCGAATTGGGTTATTCTCCTTTGTGTTGTTCACTGCCATTTCTTGTTGGCATGGCTGAAATAGCTTCAAAATCATTCGCGTCTTTATCAATAAACGAGATAAGAGATTATTATATTTCTGAAGGCTATCTGGCAGATCAATACATGCGAAAAGCTTTAGCCACTGTCAAATCTGATAAGGATAAACTGGTTATTAAATCCATTATCCGTGTGGTTTATGCTCCCTGGCTGGAATCAATAACGAAGAAATTCCAGGCACTAATTCAGAAGAATCCCTCAGTTTTCACAGATAAAGCAGCTGTAACTGAATCTGAATCATATGTTTTATTTGTTGATGCTTTAAGGTTTGATTTGGCGAAAGAATTTGAAGAATTCTTATTAAAATCAGGGTACAAGACAAATCTTACTTCTGCCTGGTCAGCAATACCCACAGTTACTCCAACAGCGAAACCAGACGTATCTCCATTAGCAACGGAAGTATCAGACACAAGCAAATTCATTGAATTCCGTCCTCAGCTATGCAATGGTAAAGACCTTCAAAGTGCATCATTTAAAGAGGCATTGGAATCGCTTGAATTCACCAATATAAAGAGTGGAGACACTTTAAACATCGAGAAGAAATACTGGCAGGAAATTGGTGACATTGACAAAAAGGGACATGATGAACAATCAGGGATTGTCAAGCGCATCGAAGAACTGTTTGATTATGTTCGGGAAATCATCGATTCTGCGTTTGAAAAAGGAATCAAAAAGATCAAAATAGTTACTGACCATGGTTGGTTATTACTACCGGGCGGATTGCCGAAAACTCAATTGCATGAAGGCCTCACAGAAACCCGTTGGGGTAGATGTGCATTAATTAAGGAAGGAGTGAAATCAGAACTTTTACAACTTCCGTGGCGTTGGAATCCATCTGTCTTTATTGCGTATGCTCCGGGAATATCTTTTTTCAAAGCTAATGAGGAATATGCTCATGGAGGGATATCTGTTCAGGAGTGTCTGTTGCCGGTATTAATAATCGAAAATACAATTGAATCAGGTCTGTCACCAAAGATTATAAGTTCCAAATGGGTAGGCCTCAAATGTGCAGTTGAAACAGAAAACTCCGGCAAAGATTATACTCTTGATATACGTACAAAATTTAATGATGAAACAACAACCATTGTGATCTCAAGGAACAAGGCTGTAATTGAAGATAAAGGAAGTTTAATGGTAAGCGATGATACGGAATCACAATCTGCGACCATTGTATTATTAGATGATAAAGGAAGGATCAGAGATAAAAAAGTAACAACTGTTGGTGAATAAAATATACCGCTATGGAATTAGATAAATTAGACCAGATCTCAGCACAAGCTTATGAAGGTTATATAGTTCGCAAAGATTTGCTTGAACAATTTCGGAAAACCTATCCAGTGCCAACCTATGTTATTGAATTTTTGCTGGGGAGGTATTGTGCCACAACAAACGAGCAGGAGATTCAGGAAGGTCTTGAAATTGTATCAAGACAATTGAAAGACCGTACAGTCAGGCCTGGCGAAGAAGAGTACTTTAAATCAAAAGCCAGAGAGCAGGGTTCGATCAAATTGATCGATATCATTACCGCAAAGCTGGATACAGCATCCGACAGTTATGTGGCTACTTTGCCAAGCCTGCAGCTGACAAAGGTTCGCATCTCTGCTGAAATGGTTAATGCTAATGACAGGATGCTCACAGGTGGTTTCTATGCTGAGGTCGAACTACAATATGACGCTGCTATTGCCCAGGAAAGCAACGGCAGGCCTTTCGGGATCACCAACATTCGTCCGATACAGTTATCTCAACGAAATGTTCTGGATATTTTATTCAAGGGGCGAGAAAATTATACGCTTGAGGAATGGAAAGATTTGTTGATTCGAAGTGTTGGGATGGAGCCATCCATGTTGTCAGAAAAGGCCAAAAATGTGCTGTTTGTTCGTATGATCCCTTTCGTTGAGAGAAACTATAACCTTATTGAATTAGGCCCCAGAGGAACCGGGAAATCGCACCTATACCAGCAAATTTCTCCTTATTCACACTTGGTCTCTGGTGGTAAAGCCACAGTTGCAAAAATGTTTGTGAATATGGGAAGTGGAGAAAGAGGCCTGGTATGCAAATATGATGTTGTCTGTTTTGATGAAGTATCCGGAATTTCCTTTGACCAGAAAGATGGAGTAAACATCATGAAGGGGTATATGGAAAGTGGTGAATTCAGTCGGGGGAAAGAACCAATACGTGCCGATGGTGGGATCGTCATGGTTGGAAATTTTGAAGTGGATGTCGAACACCAGCAACGGATAAGTCATCTTTTTGGTCCATTACCGAAAGAAATGAGGGATGATACAGCCTTTATGGACAGGATTCATGCTTATGTTCCGGGATGGGATTTCCCAAAGCTTAATAAATCATATTTAACGAATCATTTCGGATTGGTCAGTGATTTTCTTGCAGAATGCTGGACACGGTTAAGAGACATCAATCGGCTCCACTCTGTCCTGGGAAGAATTGATTATGGGAGTGCTCTAAGCGGCAGGGATATCTCAGGAGCAAACAAGACTTTAAACGGGTTGCTTAAATTGATGCAACCCAATCCTGAAGCACCAGTGCCGGATGAATTGTTGGAATGGGCAATAAAGGTTTCCCTTGAATATAGAAGACGGGTGAAGGAACAGCAAAAAAGAATTGGTTCCGCTGAGTTTCGGAACACCCACTTCAGTTACCGGCTCGGAGAAAATGGAGTAGAAACGTTTGTTACTACACCTGAAATACACAGTGAAAATACAATTACTGAAGATCCATTACCACCCGGACAAATTTGGGCAATTAATGCCGGTGGCAGTGAGGAACCAAATGGTTTGTACCGGATTGAAGTCAGTTCAGGACCAGGAACAGGAGTAAAGATCCTAAACAGACCAATACCACCACAATTTCAGGAAAGCGTCAGATATGCAGAACAGAATTTATATAGCAAGGGTAAAGAACTGGTAGGTGACAGAGATCCCCGTTCGCATGAATTTTCAGTACAATTGAGAGCATTTGATGCTTCAAAAAGTGGAGATGGGATGGGTATGGCAGTATTGATGGCCATGTGCAGTTCAATTCTTGAAAAAAACACAAAGGGAGGACTGGTCATAGTCGGCCAATTGAACCTTGGTGGATCTCTTGATTTGGTCTATGGTGCAGTTAACATTGCTGAAATTGCCATCGAAAAAGGAGCTACAACACTTCTTATTCCAGTGAATGCAAGAAAACAATTGAACGAGTTATCTGATGACATGATTACTAAGATCAATATTCAGTACTATACAGATTTGAGGGATTGCCTGGTGAAGACGTTGATGGAATAGACCATTTAATGATGGAATCAACCAATAATGTATAACGATATAAATTAAAACCTAATGCTTGAAGAAATAATTAAGTTTTTAATCGGAACATCAGCCGGTACAGGTGTCATAATTTATCTTGGTAAAAAGGTTATCGATCATCTCAGTCAGAGTGGAATTGAAAAATATAAGGCTGAACTGAAGGAAGTTGAATTAAAAAGGACTCATGAATATAACTTGATATTCGAAAAACATAAGTCTGATCTTGAAAAGCTTAATATGGAGTTTCAAATAAAACAAACTGTTTTACAAACTGATTTACTTAACATTATACGTAAGACGTATGAATTATTAGTAAAGTTTGAAACCCCACTTGAATATATGTTTCGACCTGTAAAATTCAGTCCACAAAAATCTCAGGATGAAATAGCGAACGAAGTAGTTGAAAATGTAAATAACTTTTTGTAAGCGGGAACTTACAATGTACAAAAAATGGCAAATAAGGATGTACGAGA
>ERZ795057.1405-NODE-1405-length-20887-cov-8.757776_pt1 | contig 20887 bp, 15 predicted proteins | sample MGYA00375141_ERZ795057 | MGnify/ENA primary metagenome ERZ795057 (study PRJEB30186, sample SAMN05720163) | activated sludge metagenome | isolation source: Anaerobic digester | place: Hong Kong | collected 2015-01-26 ... | reverse complement strand
AGGATCTGCAGGATCCGGTGGAGAGATCCGGCCCGGTCGGGCATCTTCGCACATACCACCTCGGTGAGGCCCACCGTGAAGCCGGCTTCCTCGAGTGCTTCCTTGGCCCTCTCCGGTCGTCCCACCACCATGCGTACCATGCCGTAATCGGCAGTCTCAGCCACGGTGAGGGCAGTGATGTTGACGTCGTTCTCTGCCAGGATGCGGGTCAGCTCTGTAAGTCGCCCCGACCGGTCCTCCAGAAATACGGATAATTGTTTGATCAGCATAATGTTTTTGCTTTCAGCGGTTTGTAAAATCGTTTTCACAGGTTATAAGTGACGTTCGTCGATGATCCGCTGAGCCTTGCCTTCTGAGCGTGCGATGCTGTAGGGTTCCACCAGGCGGATGGTGGCGCTGATACCCAGGAGGCTGCGGATGTTGTGGTCGATGCGCCGGCGGATGCCCTCCAGTTCGCGGATGCTGTCGGACCAGTTCTGCTGATCCACCTCCACCCGTATCTCGAGCGTGTCGAGGTTGTGCTCCCGCCGCACGATGAGCTGGTAGTGGGGAGTGGTCTCTGCCATCTCCATCAGCACCGACTCCACCTGTGAGGGGAAGACGTTGACGCCGCGGATGATCAGCATGTCGTCGGTACGACCCAGGCACTTCTCCATTCGCACCAACGTACGCCCGCAGTCGCATTTCGTGCGGTGCAACCGTGTCAGGTCGCGTGTGCGGTAGCGCAGCAGCGGCATCGCCTCCTTGCTCACGGTGGTGAAGACCAGCTCGCCCAACTCCCCGTCAGGCAGCACCTCCAATGTTTCAGGATCGATGATCTCCGGGATGAAGTGATCTTCGAAGACATGGTTGCCGCATTGACATTCACACTCCATCGAAACGCCGGGACCGATTACTTCGCTCAGCCCGTAGATGTCGTAGGCTTTGATGTGCAGGAGCTTCTCAATCTCACGACGCATCTCTCCGGTCCAGGGTTCCGCCCCAAACACCCCGATGCGAAGGCGCACATCGTCGGGCGAGATTCCCTCTTTGAGGATGCTTTCCCCCAGGTGTGCCGCATAGGAGGGGGTGCAGGCCAGCACTGATGCCCGGAAGTCGGTCATGAACTGCAGTTGTTTCTTGGTGTTGCCTGTAGAGATGGGGATCACGGTGGCGCCGATCTTCTCGGCACCGTAGTGCAGTCCCAGTCCCCCTGTAAAGGGACCGTAACCATAGGCTATCTGGATGGTGTCACCACTGTGGATGCCGGCCATTGTGAGGCTGCGGGCCACCACCTCCGCCCATAGCTCAATGTCGGCACGACTGTAACCCACCACGGTGGGCTTGCCGGTGGTGCCGCTGGAGGCGTGTATGCGCACCACCTCGCTTTGGGGCAGGGTGAATAGCCCGAAGGGGTAGTTGTCGCGCAGGTCCCCCTTGGTGGTGAAGGGGAGCAGCTTCAGCTGCTCTACGCTCCTGATGTCGCCCGGTTCGATGCCGAGTGCCATCAGCCGGTTGCGGTAGAAGGGCACGTGGTTGTAGATCCGCCGGATCATTGCCTGCAGGGCGCTCGCCTGCAGCTCCTGCATCTGTTGCCTGTCGGCACACTCTCGTTGTGGGTTCCAGATCATCTTGCTGTTTGTTTCAATCGGTTAGTTCAGCACCCAATCTGAAAGCTCGCAGATTGGTTGCGACAATGGTCTCTCCTTTCTTTGCAAAATAGGTGGTGATGGCCTTCTCCAGCACCTTGTTTCCAATACCCAGATAGGGTGCTGCCGCTCCCAGCATCACCAGGTTGGAGCTTTTGCTGCTGCCGGCATCCTTGGCCAGCGTAGTGGCATCGATAAGCAGGTGTGACCCCGTGGCGGCGATGGCTGTTTGCAATGCATCAACCGATGGGTAACCGACAATTTCACCCTGCGGCTCCGTGGCGGTGATGATGAGACCCTTCGGAGAGAGAAAGGGGAGATGGCGGAGCGCCTCCATCGGTTCCAGTGAGAGGATCAGATCTGCATTGCCCAACGGGATCAGATCTGACCAGATCGCTTCGGATGAGATGCGCAGGTGCGACTCCACGGCACCGCCGCGCTGGCTCATGCCGTGTACCTCAGCCTGCTTCACCTGCAGTCCCAGCTCCATTGCTGCCAGGTCGATGATGGCGGCGATGGTGAGGATTCCCTGGCCGCCCACGCCGGCGATGATGATATCTTTTTGCATATGATTTGGGATCAGTTGTCAGTTGTCACTTTTTTGCTCTTACGGATGTGGATGCACTCCCGTTGCGCGATGATGACCGAGACACCTTCGTGTTCCAGCTCTTCACGGATGATTGCGATGTTCTCCTCCAGGTTTTTCTGCAGTGGCACGAAGGTGCGGATATGTGCTTCATCCACACCGATACCTTTGCAGATGTCATAGAACCTTCCGGTGCCGGCTGAATCCTGTCCCCCGGTCATGGCGGTGGTGCCGTTGTCAGAGATGATCACCGTGAGGGGGGAGCGGTCGTTCACCGCGTCGAGCAGTCCCGTGATGCCGGAGTGGGTGAAGGTGGAATCGCCAATCACGCAGAGGGCGGGACGGAGCCCCGCATCGGCGGCACCCTTGGCCATGGTGATGGCAGCCCCCATGTCCACGCAGCTGCTGATGGTGCTGTAGGGGGTCAGCGCCCCCAGCGTGTAGCATCCGATGTCACCGAAGACATGCTTTTCAGGATAATCGTTCATCACCCGGTTGATTGCTTCGAACAGGTCGCGGTGGCTGCATCCCTTGCAGAGCATGGGAGGTCGTGGTGCCACCAGCGGATAGGCTTCCCTCGGTTCATGGGTAGCCGCACGGGTCTGCCCATGCCGGGTTGCTTCCTGTTGTTCTGAAAACCCGAGGAGCGCCTTCTCCAACTGGGCAGGTGATAACTCTCCCGTGCGGGGGAGTGTGCCGTCGAGTCGTCCGCGGAAGCGATCGTCCCCGGCGAAACCACGCAGCAGCTCCTCCTGGAGCGGGTATCCCTCCTCGGCGATGAGGATCTCGCTGTACTGTGCCGTGAACTGTTTCACCTTCTTCTCCGGCAGCGGGTATTGCGATATTTTCAACAGCGGGATTTCCAGGTTGTGGGTGGTGATCACCTCCATGGCGTAGTTGACGGCGATGCCGAAGGCGATCACCGCCCGCTCGCCGCTGCCTGATATCATACGGTTGTAGGGCGACTCTTCTGAGACTTGTCGCAATGCATCCTGCTTGTCGAGTAACCGGTGGTAGTTCTTCCGGGCGTTTGCAGGTAACAGGATCCACCTGTTCCTCTCACAGTCGGGATTGAGATTGTTTTGTGCGAGTGGCTCAGCGGGAGTGACAACCGCCCGCGAGTGCGACAACCGCGTGGTGATGCGCAGCATCACCGGCAGCCTCATCTCTTCCGAGAGATCGAAGCCGTAGCGGACCATCTCGTAGGCCTCCTGCTGGTTGGAGGGTTCCAGGATGGGAATCATGGCAAACCGGCCGTAGTAGCGGCTGTCCTGCTCGTTTTGTGAGGAGTGCATCGAGGGGTCGTCGGCCACCACCAGCACCAGTCCGCCGTGCACCCCCGTGATGGCAGCGTTCATAAAGGCATCGGCCGCCACGTTGAGACCCACATGCTTCATGCATACCAGGCTTCGCCTGCCCGAGTAGGAGACACCCAGTGCCGCCTCGAAGGCCGTCTTCTCGTTGGTTGCCCAGCGGGAGTGCACGCTGGGCTGATTGCCCTCTGTTGCGCGTTGGATGTATTCGGTGATTTCGGTGGAGGGAGTGCCGGGGTAGGCGTAGACACCCGATATGCCCGCGTCGATTGCTCCCTGTGCCACCGCTTCTGCCCCCAGTAACAGTTTTTTCTCCATATGCTCTGTCTCACCGGTCAAAGTTGTGAATGTGGTTGTTGTCCGATCGTCCGTCACTTAAAACCGGAATGAAATTAAAAGATTGCGATAAGTTGCAAAAGTACAAAAAATATCTGCTTCAGATTACAGAATATCATAATTAGAATGTTTCCAGATAACGACTCGTTTTTCAGAACAAATGGGTCTATAATGCGCAAGGAATGGGCGTCTGCCACTCCAAAATTTATGGGAGAGGCTTTGGAGAGGTTTTGGAGAGGCTTCGGAGGGGCATAAGCCCGGTACCCGTCCATTTGTTGCGAATTAGAGTTCTGTATGAAGACAAAAAAAACTGCCTCAATCAATGAGGCAGTCTCCAATATAGTAGATGTCAAGCTTCTGGAGCGTCAGAAAGGGTTGCTTCCCTGCTCCCTGTCGACACCGTTTAATTTTCGTTTCTTTCCGGACGGGGCATCAACACCTTGCGGGAAAGCTTGAACTTGCCGGTGCGGGGATCCACATCGATCAGCTTCACGCGGATCTTGTCACCCTCCTTGATGCCGGCATCTTCCACCTTCTCCAGGCGTTTCCAGTCGATCTCGGAGATGTGAAGCAGGCCGTCCTTGCCGGGGAGGAACTCGCAGAAGGCACCGTAAGGCATCACCGACCGTACGGTGGCTTCATACTCCTCACCCACTTCGGGAACAGCCACGATGCCCTTGATCTTGAGCATGGCGGCATCGATGGATGCCTTGTTGGTTGCTGAGATCTCCACGCGGCCGCGGTTGTTGATCTCTTCGATGGTGATGGTGGCACCGGTCTCTTCCTGCATGCCCTGGATGATCTTTCCACCCGGTCCAATCACGGCACCGATGTAGTCTTTCGGAATCTCGATCACCTCGATGCGGGGAGCGTGCGGCTTCAGGTCGGTACGCGGTTCGGAGAGTGTCTCCATCATCTTGCCCATGATGTGCTCGCGACCAGCCTTGGCCTGTGCCAGTGCCTTCTCGAGGATCTCATAGGAGAGTCCGTCAACCTTGATGTCCATCTGGGTGGCGGTGATACCGTCTCTGGTACCGCACACCTTGAAGTCCATGTCGCCCAGGTGATCTTCGTCGCCCAGGATATCGGAGAGGATGGCGTAGTTCTGCCCCTTGTTCTCGGAGATGAGACCCATGGCAATGCCGCTCACCGGTTTCTTCAGTGTGACACCGGCATCCATCATGGCGAGGGTACCCGCGCAGACGGTGGCCATTGAAGAGGAACCGTTCGACTCCAGGATATCGGAAACCACGCGAACAACATAAGGATAACCCTGAGGGATCATCTTTTTGAGGGCGCGGTGTGCCAGGTTGCCGTGACCGATCTCACGACGACCGGTACCGCGTTGCGGACGGGCTTCGCCGGTGGAGAAGGGAGGGAAGTTGTAGTGCAGCAGAAAGCGTTCGGTGCCATGTTCCATGACATTGTCGATGATTTTCTCATCGAGCTTGGTGCCGAGGGTCACCGTGGTGAGCGACTGTGTTTCGCCACGGGTGAAGAGCGCCGAGCCGTGGGGGCCGGGTACGAAGTCCACTTCGCTCCAGATAGGTCTGATCTCGGTGGTCTTGCGGCCGTCGAGACGCTTGCCCTCGTCGAGAATGGAGCGGCGCATCGCCTCTTTCTCCACGTCGTGGTAATATTTACCGGCGAGGGCTGCTTTGGCATCACGTTCCTCTTCGGGCAGTGATTCCAGGAACTGGGTAAGCACTGCTTCAAACGCTTCTATGCGTTCATGTTTGTTGGGGTTCTGTGCGGAAGCCACCGTATAGGCAGGTGCGTAGCACTTGTCCCATACCAGCTTGCGCAGTTCCTCGTCGTTCTCTTCGTGCGAGTAGGCACGTTTTTCTGTTTTGCCCACCGCTTCGGTCAGTTCCATCTGGACGCGGCAATGCTTTTTGATCTCCTCGTGGGCGAACTTGATGGCCTCAAGCATCTCAGCTTCCGATACCTCGTTCATCTCGCCCTCCACCATCATGATGTTGTCGAGGGTAGCACCCACCATGATGTCCATGTCGGCCTGGGCCAGCTGCTGGATGGTAGGGTTGATCACGAACTCGCCGTTGATGCGAGCGACACGTGCTTCAGAGATAGGCCCGTTAAAAGGGATGTCGGAGACCGCCAGTGCCGCCGAGGCAGCCAGACCGGCCAGTGCGTCGGGCATGTTCTCTGCATCGGCAGAGAAGAGGATCACATTCACGAATACTTCAGCGTGGTAATCGTCCGGGAAGAGAGGTCTCAGCGCACGGTCGATCAAACGGCTTGTCAATATCTCAGAGTCGGAAGGTCTTCCTTCTCTTTTCAGGAAGCCTCCAGGGAAGCGCCCCGAAGAGGCAAATTTCTCGCGGTATTCAACCGACAGCGGCATGAAGTCGGTACCCGGGGTGGCATCTTTGGCTGCACAAACAGTGGCCAGCAGCATCGTGTTGCCCATACGAAGGGTCACGGAGCCGTCTGCCTGTTTTGCCAGCTTCCCCGTTTCGAGCGTGATCGTACGTCCGTCTGACAGCTCGATCCGCTTAACAATTGGATTCATCATAAATTTCTGTTGTAATCTTCTAAATAAAAATTGAGACAAAGGTACATAAAGTTTTGTTTTCTTGCTGCATTCGGTTATCTAAAATAGTGTAACAAAACCAAATCACTTTTACGCATCTGCTTGTCATCATTTGGTGACTGCAACAACTTGGTTGGTTTGGGTGATTAAAAAAGAGAGGAGTCTCCTTCATAGGAAACTCCTCTAATCAGATGTGATAATTGTCAGTCTTTTTCCGATACCTCCACGCGGCGAGCCTGGATGGTGAGGGCTTCCTGACCGGAAGTTTTGGGATCTTCCCCTTTACCCATTGTTGTCAGGCGGGAGGCGCTTATACCCTGGCCTACGAGGTAGTTCTTTACCGCTTCGGCTCTTCTCAGCGAGAGAGCGTCGTTGTAGGCATTGGGTCCCCTGTGGTCGGTATAGCCGATGATGTTCACCTCCGTGTCGCTGAATTCCTTCAGTACGGTGACGATAGTACTCAGTTCGGATGCATACTTCTCAGTATCCACTACATCACTGTCGAAGGCAAAGTGAATCGATGGCAATGCCGGGAATTCCTTCACCACTACCGGTGCAGGTTCAGGCTTGGGCTCAGGCTTGGGTTCGGGTGCCGGTTCCGGAGCGGGCGGTGGTACCGGTTTTGGATCGTAGTAGACCGGTTCGGTACGTCCGTAGCTCTTGCCCAGGTTGATCTTGAAGCCTGCGAGGGCGTTAAACTGCCAGTCGGGGTTATCGGCCCGTTTCGAGTTGAAGTGATCATCCAGGATGTTGGCACCCCCTTCAAGGGTGAAAGCCACTGCATCGCTGATGCGGAAGTTGACGCCAAGGCCCACACGGCCGGCCAGGAAACCGCGGTTCTCTGTCCAGAGGTACTCCAGGTCATAGTCGCCGGTGTTAAGTCCCGTGGCACCATTCTCAAAGCCGTAGGCATATCCGCCGCCGGCAAAGAGATAGGGGCTCACTGCCCGTTCCGGCTTGAACCCTCCGAAGAGCGTACCCAGGTCGAACAGCAGGTCGAGGTTGCCCTGCACGAACTGGAAGTCGTACACCTGTGCGGGAGCCACCCAGCCCCCTTTACCTTGCCAGCCGGAGGCGCCAAGGCGCATGCCGAAGAGGGGACTGAACTGGTAGCCCAGGTTGACTGCTCCCGCGGGTGAGATCAGATCCTTGAAGGCCGCTTCACCCAACGTGTGGGCTGCACCTGCCTGCCACTGCGTAAAGAAGTGGGGCTTAAAGAAGGTCTTACCTTCCTCCTTGATTTCTCTCTCCTGTGCAAACGTCACCATCGGGATGAGGGCGAATGCGATCAGGTACATAAAAAACTTTTTCATAGACTTTTGTTTTAAATTATTGTAATACAATAGATTGTAATGCGTGCGCTTATGCAGTTAAGATTTTCTTTACAATATTAACAAAAATACCCGACAAATGTTTATTTCTGCCCACATTTTGTTAAGAGAATCCACAAAAAAAAGAGACGCCCCGTAGGACGTCTCTTTTACAAGAGGTATTGAATGATTAGTTCAGTGTCATGTTGAATACTTTCGGTACTACGAAGGTACAAGCATGTCCGAAGTTATCGGTCAATTCTACTTCCAGTTTTGTCGGTACAGGACCGGCAGGTGTGGAAGTGATTACTGCAGTGAAGTCAAATGCTGTACCACTGATTGCGGGTACGAAGTATTCGTTTGCCACATCAAAGTTAGCACCAGTCAAGACTCTTACACCAGTAACTTGGAATGTTCTACCATCCTGGAGTGCAGGTGTATTGTTAAGATCTACACGAGGACCAGCAGGTGGAAGTGCAGTAATCTTCGAGAATTCATAACCTGTCAAATCAGCACCATACTTCAAAGCCGGTGTATTGGCCTCATTAGGTCCGTCGAGCAACGGGATCTTTCCGCTCTATATTTATTCTTTCGCAACAACTTTGCCGGTAGTTGGCGGGGGTTGTTCCTGTAATTTTCTGAAACTGGCGGTGGAAGTTCCCTTTATCGTTGAATCCCACTTCTTCGCAAATTCGCGAGATCGATAACTTGGGATTTTTATCCATTATCCGTTGGGCTTCCCGGATGCGTAATTCCGATCGCCATGTCCGGAAATCGTTTTGCATATGGGTTCTGAAATAATAGCGGAGAAATGAAGAGTTGGCCCCCAATGACCGGGCGATCTCTTCTACACCCACATCTTTTTCGAAAAATTTTCTCTGTTCTATCCATTTTTCAAGGGCTACCTTGAATTTCTGCTCTCTGTTGGTCATCTGTCGCGGTTTCAGTGTTTTCCAGCCCTGTGGTTTTTCCTTTTCCGCGCGGCCGCTCTCGCGGGTTACGGCGGGAAGAACGAACTTCATCTCGTTGATCCTGTAGTTCAGGAAGTGGCTTATCATATATATGTAAAAAAGGGTATAGATAACGATGAAAGCATCGCATAACCATTCGTTGAACAGGGCGCACAGGGCCATCACCCCGATGGACAGGGCGGTATAAAAACCCGACCGTACCCATTGGAGGCGGTGGTCTTCATCTTCATCGTAATATTCCTCCAGTTGTCTCAGGCACAAGGTATATTTTTTCCGGAACAGGGTGGTATAATATGTCAGCTGAAAAAGGTAACCCGCCACGGCGGCATAAAAAACAAACGGGAAGGCGGTTTTCCAGAAGAACATGGTCAGGAACAGCAGCAAAGTCACAGCCACAATAATGGCAAACTGAGGTATAACACGCTCTTTGCGTACATAGAGCGGCTGGATAAATGTAAGCAGGGTCATGGTAAACAGTAATGCCTGGTAAGAGGCGATGGTTACAATAAGCATATTCTGGATGGAAGAACTATAGGCATAAGTCCGGCTAAAAAAAATCAAAAAATTGAATCCGGACAATATAAAACAAGCCAGCGCCAGGTATGCGCGGGAAATATATAAATTCTTCCACTTTGTATCCGGCGGAATACTGATACCTAATAATAAGCCTCCCAAACTGGCGGTAACGGAAGCCGAAGCGAAAATCAACGTATGGTGAGCAACTAAAGCAAGCACGGTTATTCTTTATAGAATTTGTTTGAAGTGGGTTCGACCTAAAAATGCAGTGACTAAAAGGGAGAAGAATAGGTTTGGAAAAAAGACAGGAATGTCATTAAAATGACATTCCTGCTTTTCCGGAAAAAGAATATAAATTGATTACTTTTTGTAATATAAACGATGATCGAGTTATTGTAAAAATTCAATTCTTTGTCCGTGGCTACCCTTGACTGAGTTATTGTAAAAAATGCTCAATTCTTTTCCGTCGCTTTTCTTTTATTTTCCCGATACTTCCACCCTGCGGGCTTGTATCGTAAGTGCTTCCTGTCCCGAAGTTTTGGGATCTTTTCCCGCTCCTGAAGTAGCAAGCCTTGCGGCGTTGATTCCTTGCTCCACGAGATACTTCTTCACGGCTTCGGCCCTTCTGAGCGAAAGCCCGTCGTTGTACGCGTTGGATCCCCTGTGGTCGGTGTAACCGGTAATTTCCACGTCCGTGTCGCTGAATTCTTTCAGTACGGAAACGATCGTGGCCAATTCAGTTGCATATTTCTGGGTATCCACCACATCGCTGTCGAATGCAAAGTGTACGGGCGGCAGTGCAGGGAATTCCTTTACTACGGGCGCCGGCGCGGGTTTCGGTTCCGGTTTGGGTGCGGGCGCCGGTGGTGGCGGTGCGGGCGCCGGTTGCGGTTCGTAGTACACCGGTTCGGTCCTCTTGTAGGTTTTACCCAGGTTGATCTTGATACCGGCTAAGGCGTTGAACTGCCAGTCGGGATGATTGGCGTTTTTGGAATTGAACCGGTCGGGCAGCATGTTCACGTTCCCTTCGAGCAGGAGGCTCACCGCGTCGCTCAGGCGGAAGTCGAATCCCAGGCCCCCGCGGGCGGCCCAGAACAGTTTGCTGTCTTTCCAGAGGTATTCGAGCACGTATCCGCCGGTATTCAGCTTGTTGGCTTCGTCGTTGCCAAAGCCGTAAGCACCTCCGCCGCCGAGGAAGAGGTAGGGGGAAACCGTGCGTCCGGGATTGAATCCGCCAAAGAGGGAGGCCATATCAAACACAACGTCCACATTTCCTTCCACATAATTGAATTTGTAGGTCTGTGCAGGGGCTACCCAGGCGCCTTTTGCCTGCCAGCCGGTGACGCCGGCACGCATCCCGAAAACGGGGCTGAACTTGTATCCCAGTTGCAGCGCGGCCGCCGGGGAGATCAGGTCTTTGAATTCAGCCTCTCCGAGGGTGTAAGCGGCGCCGCCTTGCAGTTGCAGGTAAGCATGTTTGTTGAAAAGCGTTTTGCCTTCTTCCTTGATTCGCAGTTCCTGAGCCTTGCTCAATAAGGGGAAACAGGCGAGAACAAGAAGGTAGAGTATCGTTTTCTTCATTGGTGATCTGTTTTATGGTTTCAACTAAAAATATAACTTTTTGAAAAAAGGCGCCCGCAATGGGCGCCTTTTTATTGGTTATTCCGAAAAGCATTTCTGTCAGTCAGACGATTACTTTTCATTTCCTACAAGTTTAATTACCGTTACCCGGTTTCACCGTAATATGCAGGTAGTTTCTCAACGGTTCGGCTTCAGGGCTCCATTTGTGTTTTACAGATACGGGAATACGTACCTTAAATTCGTTTTGTACAGCTCCCGTAGCGCTGTTGTCCCATGTCAACGTAATGGATGCCGGGGTATTAAACCAATGATAAAATGGGTTAGTATAGGTATCTCCTTCCACCTGGCTGATCACAATCTTCATACCGGTACCCTGCGGGATCGGATGGTACGTATCACCGATGGTGCCGTCGGGGTTCAGGTTGATTTGAGGTTCTCCCAACACGAACGGGCTGTAGTAAACAGCTGTTCCCGGCACCCACCAGCTTCCCGAAATCCATTCGCGTTCAAAGTCTATTTCGTAGTGGGCAATCAGGTCTCGTCCTTCCGGGGTAAGCACACTGATAAGCTTTCCATTCCAGTCTTTGATCACGGTTGGATCGTACAAATTCAACGTATAGCTGTTTTTCACGCCATCATTGGCTTGATCGAACACTTCGGCATCATCGGGGAATTGAAGCGTCAACGGATAGGTGAAATGTGCGGTGAACGGATCAAACAGGTTAATCACATTCAACGGCTGGCTGTTGATATGAGCCCGAGGCTGTACTTTCACCGTCTTTCCTACCAATTGTTTGGCCGCATCGGTGAAAGGCGGATGGTTACCCCACGGTCCGGACGGAGGATTACTGCCGATCGTTTCCAGGCGGAGGTAGAATGCTGCGCCATTCTGTACGATTTCCGCAGCTTTCATGCTGCCTTTCCATACGGATTTTTTATCGTTGGAGATGGTAAATCCGGTGGGAACTTCCGTAAATACAAAGTACGGAGTGAGGTATTCCTGGCATGCTTCTGTGAGTCCGGTGTATACAAAACTGTTGCTTTCGTGCATGAATGAATTGTTCAGCAATGCTTCGTATGCGGTGGACGTAAGGGCGCCCTGTTCCATAATTGTCGGATTCACTATGATACCACCGTTCTTGTAATAAATGGTATTTGCCGTCAGTGAGATTCCGGTCGGGAGCACTACCTTGAAGTTCCAGGTAATTATCACATCGGGACGGAACCCATTCGATTTCAGGATGGTCTTCACTTTGTATGTGCCGACAGGAGCATCGTTGCGGATATTTCCTTCCAGGTAGTTATACAGATTCACGCTCTGGGTTTGTGGGTCAATTGCATACTGGAACCATACATGTTTAGTGGCATCTACACCAACCGTAGCTGCTGAAGGCGTTGGAGATAATTTAATTACTTGCGCAGCTGTCAAATTACCTTGTTTGTACTCGGCAAAGAATGCGTCTTTACCCAACTGGATGCGCGGGTGGTTGAACACCTGGTCGAAGTCGATTTCGGCGATGTCAACGTCGGTCAGTCTGTATGTGCTGTTGCAACCCAATACGTAATCTTCCAAATTGAATTCGAACTCAACAGGCGAATTATCAAAATTGTCGGTAACAATGATTTTGATATAACCCACCGCATGTACTTTGCCATTAACCAAAGCGGTTACTTCGATAATCGGAGTACGGCCTACGGCGGCTTGGTTTACTTCTTGTCCGTCAGGTTTGACACCGATGACACCGGTCGTTTCGTTTAACGTGACATAATCGTTGGTCTGATCAACGCCTTCGCTTTCAAGATAAACGCGTTTGAATTTGAAAGTGTGGTTGTTGAACCCAAATTCGGTCATCTTTTCCCAGTCGCTGTAGTAGTCATCGAACACACCATAAATGTAATCGTTCAGATTGATGGTGTGGTTAAGCACATCGGTCATGCTCCCACTCTGGGACTTGCCGTTCCACAGCTCGATATCTGAGGCGTAAGCGGCTGCAGCTATAACATCATACTCAACTCCAACAGGCAGTATGGTTCCGTCAGGTTTCAATGATTTTTCGTTCAATGCGATACGTCCTTCCGAAAGATCGAAGTTGGCTTTCACGTATTCGGTCGATGTGACGTAACGGTTCACGTCGTCATCCATTTCCACATTGATGTTCTTCACCTGAAGTGCAACGCTTACGTTAGAACCCCATTTATCGTTATCATTGATTGAAGTTGTCCGAGAGCTCATGCGATCCCACCACCAACTTCCGTCTTCATAATCGTAGTCGCTCTCTTCAACCATTACCGGAACGCTTAATACGCCGTTAGCCAATGTTGCCTGACCGGCCAATACGATAGGAGCCGATTTGCTATCAGCGGACCTTACCAAAGAAGTTTTGTGCAGAAGCGCATGGATTTCAAAATCGCTCAATTTAACGTTAGACGGGCTTACGTTGTAGCGAAGGATAGTGATGCCCTTGTAGATTTTGCCCTTTTGCAAAACCGACCAGTTTTCATCCCAGTCCGAATCCTCCCAGCCTGGGGTGTAGTAACCCTCATTTGCCGGTTTGTTGTATTTCCATTCGGTAATACCCCTTACCACAATCTGCGGCGTTCCGTCCTCTGAGGTATAGTCGGGAATATAAGTCAATGTGTAAACACGATTGTCAAGACTCCTGTACACATTTATTATCAACTCGTTAAGATCATCGAGACGGTCCTTGATGATTGCGATTTCTTCATCAATTTCCTCTTTGTAGCGTTCAACTTTGCCATCCAGCGCACTTAAGTCCTCTTGTAGCTGAGCCACATCTCCTTCGAGACTGGTCATTCTGGTTTTCAAGGCATTAATCTCGCCTGTAAGCTCGTTGTACTTGTTTTGCAAGTCCGCTTTCACTTCAGCTATTTCTGCCTCATTGGCTTCAATAAGTGCTAATTGGTCGGCCAACTGAGTTTCAAGTCCCTCTATAGCCGTTGAATGGCCATTAACAATGGCTTGTAAAGCTTCAAAATTGGCAATGTGAGCAGCCAAATCGGTTTTAACTTGGCTGATTTCCCCTTGCAGAAGCACTTTTAGGGCATCCAATTCTTCTTTTGTAGCGGCTTTCGCCACATCTGCCTTCAACGTGGTTATTTCACCTTCAACCCATGTTTTAAACGTGTTGTAAGTTTCAAGCTTCACAACGGTTTCCATAGCATCATCAAGTTGCGCTTGAGTGATGGCAGAATTTTTCAACGCGTTTAGTTCAGTTTGAAGGGCGGTAATCTTGCCCTCCAACTCCGTTTTTAACGCTTGCAAATCAGAATTCTTCACCAATTCCGATTTAATAGCATTCAACTCGGTGTTGAGCTTGCTGATGTCATCATCATAATCTTTACAAGATGTAACTGTCACAAAAGCGCCAATTACTGCAAAGATGAATAACTTAAATAATAACTTTTTTTTCATACACTAAAAAATTTAATAATAATAAATTAAGATATTGCACTTTTCTGTTCCCTATTTGATTTTTAAAGTTTTTTCGTTGGTTGTTCAAACGTCAACCCCGCAAGTGTCGGGCGGAGTTTTGTTTTGTTGTCTTGTTTCTTCGATCGTTCTTTTTTTCATAAACTGTTACCTAATACTCCTCCTTTCTTTACGCATGTGATTGACTATTCTGTTTTTTCAAAATGCATTTTTTGCAATGTCTCCTTAAACTCAGGCGAGGGTGTGAACACCACCCGCATATTCTTGATGTGACCGGCAGTGAAACTCTCCGGATCATCCACCCCTTCGCTCGATAAAGAGAGACGCAGCGTGCCGAAATTGTTCAGGTTTACGCTGTAGCCCTCAGTAAGGTATCGGGGGATCTCATCCACCATGTTCTCGATCACGTTCATCACATCACCGCGTGAGAGGGAGGACTTGCCTGCGATTCCCTTGCTCAACTGGTAATTGTTGATGGTCCCCGCCTTGACCGGACTGGCGTACCACTTTCGCTGTGTGCCCGGTTCGAGCGGATTGGCTTTTTGAATCAGTTTATACTTCATAGACGTATGTGGTTAATATTTTCTCCACTGCATTTGCGGCTTTACGACTCTTCGTGATTTATTTGCTTCTGTTGTTTTCGTCCCTCATCCGTTTGTAACAAAATTGCTGAGCGTTTAAAAACTTTGCTCTGACCGTTTGTCGTTTGTCGCTTACCGTGCCTGTTTTTTTGGCTCCGACCGCTTGGAGATTTTTATCTCTTCTTATCACCGCCACTTTTTAATGGTGGCAAACATACGCTTTTCTATTGCTTTAAGTTAGGATTTATGACCAAAATTGTAGGATAAACTACGCTTTAACATTTTATTATCTTAGTACATTTTGCGCAAAGACAAATGCTAAAATGCATGCAAATAGGTTAATACCTGTGCTGTTACCCGGTTTTGATCTCATTCTTGTCACTGTCGTTAATTTATAACTCTTTTTTTTGTGGGATTTTACTCCTGGTTTAATTGTCTCTTTTTCAAAAAACTCCGCTGCTCCGCTACCGTACGGGTGAGGGCAACAGCGAAAAAATTTTTTACAAATATACAACTTTGTTGTTGAAAACAAAAAAAGTTTAATAAAATATGGAGTGCCTTCCCCGATATTTTTCAATTCATCCTTCATTGAGGCTGGGAAGTCGCTGGTATTGAGTAGGTGTAACACCTGTATGCTTTTTAAAAATTCGTGAAAAATAATTGACGTCGTAAATGCCACATTCAGCGGCTACTTCACCGATAGCTTTTTGTTGTGAGGCGAGGATTTTCCTGGCATGTGTCATTTTTACCTGCAGAATGTAGGTTGAAGATGGTTTGCCGGCAATGCTGTTCAATCGTCTGTTCAGTTGCGAGAGACTGATTGCAAGCTCATCTGCAAGCATCTTGGGTGAAAACTCCTGGTTCCTGATCTCACGGTGGATGATGTCGGTCACCTGCCTCAAAAACTCCAGCTGCTGACTCTCCGGTTCATCTTTCATCTCGTTGACCGGTTGTGCTCGTTGGTATTTCTCCCGTAACAGGTTCCTTGATTCCAGCAGTTTCTCCACCCTCAACTGCAACTCCTCGGCACGGAATGGCTTGCTTAGGTACGCATCGGCGCCGCATTGAAGTGCCTCCAGCCTGTCGTCAATACTGTTGCTGGCAGAGAGAATAATGACCGGGATATGGTTCAACAATGGGGATGAGCGAAACGATCGACACAAATCCAGCCCGTTTTTTTGTGATATGTTGATGTCTGCAATCACAACGTCGGGGATGTGTTTCTGAGCCAATTCATGAGCCATAGATACACCGGGAACAATGAGGAGGTTGTATTGGTTGGAATGGAACAAAGTGTGGAGGTAACGTGCCATATCGTTATTCTCCTCTACAAGGAGAATCAGATCGCGGGGATCATTTGCATGAATGGTGGAATTGAGGGAATTGTTGGCAAACACCAATTCAGTCTCATTCTCCTCTTTAGTAGGCTTAAATGAAATCAGCTGAGGAGTCTTGTCTGAAAGAGCGACTGACTTGTCGTTCCGGATGGGGAGTTGAAGCGTGAAGGTTGTACCTTTGCCCTCATTGCTGTTCACCCTGATACATCCTTTCAATCTTGTCACCAGCTGTTTGCTGAGCATCAGTGCTGTTTCTGTTTCAACCGGCTCCCCGTTGATGCCTTCGTGATAACAAGGCTCAAACAGATATGGCAGCTCTTTCTTGCTGATGCCTTTGCCATGGTCCACCACCTTGATGGCGTAATTCTTATGATTCCCCCGTTGTCGCTCCACGATGAGAAAGATCCTGGAGCCCTCACGGCTGCTTTCCAACGCCTTGTTGAGCAGTAGGTGCAGTATCTGTTCGAGATGAGCGGGGTGATAGTCGGTTTCAATTTGCGTCTCTTCACTGAAAAAGACCAGCTCAACACCTTTCTTGCGGGTCACAAGCAGGTATGATTCGGCAACCATCTCCAGGAATGCCACTACGTTTCCATGCTTCCAGGCATCGGGTGCATCTGCGGTCTCATAACCGGTCACCACCTGCATTCGGTTGGCAAGGTCGTTCAGTATCCTGCCTTGCCGCTCAATGGTTCCCAGGTAGGTGTGGTTGTTGTTGCCCGTTTGATTCCCCTCCCTGAGGTGCCGGCTCAGTCCCTGAATGATGGTAAGGGGGGAGCGAAATTCATGTACCAATCCCCGCAAGAAACGCGTACGCATCTGCTCGCTTTGCTGCATTCGGGACAGAGCACGGGTGCGTTGTACCAGCAGGATAGACAAGGTGATTGCAATTGCTGCAAGCAGTAGGATGATGAGCATCACAGGCATCGAGACACCCATGTTGTCAGGTAGATAGATTGTTAGTTTGTTCACGACTGTTTTCAGTTAGCACAAAAGTAACAGCATTTTTCACATGCAATATTAGCACTTATTTTGAGAATGACAAAAGAAGTGCTTAAAATTATGCTTGTAAACAGGTGGAATAAAATCTGGTGAACCGCTCACTCCTAATTGATACGCACTGTGAGGGAGAGATTGAGCATGGGCCACCAGTTGAGCGTCTCCTGCGATACCGGTAGTTCGAGCTCCTCGGCCATGCGGTTCACCCATTCGCGTCCGGCCTCGTTGAGGTTATCGCTATCCAGGCGGTATTTGCCCTGGTAGACCGCACCCAGCTCAAACCTGACGCCCACCCGGTTCTTCGGGATGGTTCTGCCCAGGGCCAGACCAATATAGGGTTTCAAGCTGTTCCCCATGGTCAGCAGGGCGTCAAAGCTGCCGTCGCTGTTGGGTTGAAAGACGATATCCTCGTAGGTGAGGGAGGGTTCCTCGCCCATTGCAGCGGAGATTGTTTCGTAGTCGTGTATCAGTCCCTTCCCATCAACGCTGTTGGTGCCGAAGTAGAAACCTCCGGTCAGACTGAAGATGCCGTTGCGCACCGGGTAATAGTCGAGCATCAGTTTAAAATTGGGGAAGGTGATGGAGGCCTCGGTGATTTCCGCCTCCACCGTGGGAGTGATGCCATATTCCTCGTAGCCTTCGATCTCCGCTTCAAACGAAGCAACATCCTGACGGCTGTAACCAAGATAGTCGAATCCGGCACGCAGTGAGAAGTGTGGAGAGAGGTTGGTGGCTGCCTGCAGGCCTACGCCATAGAGGCCGCCGTTGATGCCTGCCGACCAGTGTGTGAAGGGGCGTTCCTGTGCCCGGATGGCGATGATGCAAAGCCCGAGGAGGATTGTAAAGATAAATTTTCTCATATCAGGTGCAGCTAAAAGGTGAATGATTCACGAAACAATCACATATATATAGGATTTAACAATCATTCCAACTTTTTTGTTTTCCAAAAAAAGAGTAAGTTTGCACCCTTAAATGAAATGATATGAAGAAACAGGGATTCATTGTTTTTATACTCCTGCTCGGGGTTCTCATGATCACCGGATGTGCGCAAGGCGACCGGTTCACGGTGGAAGGAAATATTGTTGCTGCCGAAGGTGATACACTCTACCTGGAACAGCGGGCACTTGCCGGTGTGGAGCTGCTCGACTCGGTGGTACTTGACAAGGAGGGTGCGTTTCGTTTCCGGCAGCCGGCGCCGGACAATCCTGAGTTTTATCAACTCCGTCTGGGTGGCCTGATGGCAGCCTTCGCGGTGGACTCGTCTGAGACACTCCGTGTGACAGCTGACGGTTCGGATCTCTATCGCTCTTTCAAGGTGATGGATTCGCCCACCAATGATCAGCTTCGGCAGGTGGACAGGATGGTGGGGAAAACCGCGGAGGAGATAAAACGACTGGAGGGAGAACACAAGGCTGGATTGATCGATGACATGGCTTTCATCAACAAACTAGACACTGCCCTGCTCAATTATAAGGGAGAAATCACGAAACTGATTCTGGGCAATCCCTCCGGTGCAGCCGCTTACTATGCCCTGTTCCAAAAGATCAACAACTTCCTGATCTTTGACCCCTATGACAGGCAAGATTATCCCATGTTCGGGGCGGTAGCCACCTCCTGGAATCGTTTTTACCCGGAGAGCGATCGTACCCGCCACCTCTACGAGTTCACCATGAACGCCCTGAAGGTGCGACGTCAACAGGAGCAACAGGCTGAACTGCTTGAGAACGCAGTGCCGGAGACCGGTACGGGATTGCCCGACATCGTGCTCCCGGTGGTGAGTGGTGAGAAAGTGAGTCTCTCCTCCCTGCAAGGGAAGGTGGTGCTGCTCGATTTCACGGTGTATGGATCCGACTTCTCTCCCCGGCACAACATCGACTTGAATGCGCTCTACGAACGTTACCGCGAGAGTGGGCTGGAGATCTACCAGATCTCGTTCGACTCGGATGAGCATTTCTGGAAGACGGCGGCAAGCAACCTGCCCTGGATCGCCGTGCGTGATCCCCAGTCGGTCAACAGCCGCCTGCTCCCGCTCTACAACGTGAGAGAGCTGCCCACAGCCTTTATCATGAATCGGGACGGTGATCCGGTGGTGCGTATCGAATCTTATGCCAGCCTTGAGGAGGAACTGAAAAAGTTGCTCTGAAACTTTTTCCCCAAATTTTGTTGTTTTGGAATAAAGTTTTTATCTTTGTGGTAATTACATCATGGAAAAAGGGAGTTCCGGTCTTGTTGAAAAAGGCCGGAATTCTTTTTCTTTGTGTTGTTTAAAGTAATTATCAAAACAAAGAAATTTACACGTTATGGCAGTAACCTACATGACCGAAGAGGGACTTCGGAAATTGAAAGAAGAACTGATAGAGCTGGAGTCAGTGCAACGGCCTGAGATCTCACGTCAGATTGCAGAGGCACGTGACAAAGGTGATCTGTCGGAGAATGCAGAGTATGATGCCGCCAAGGAGGCACAAGGTATGTTGGAGGCCAAGATTGCACAGTTGAAAACGCTGATTGCAAGTGCCAGGCTCATTGATGAAAGCAGCATCGGCACCGATGAGGTGCAGATCATGAACAAGGTGACCATTCGCAACCTGCAGACAAAGAAGTCGATGACTTACACACTTGTGTCGGAGAGCGAAGCCGACCTGAAGAGCGGCAAGATAGCGGTCAGCACTCCCATTGCACAGGGACTGATGGGCAAGAAGGTGGGTGACGTGGCTGAGATCAAGGTCCCATCTGGTACGATGACATTTGAAATAGTGGAAATATCAATCTGAAAAAAATGGCAACCATTTTCAGCCGGATCATCAAAGGGGAGATTCCATCTTACCGGGTGGCCGAAGATGATCGTTTTTTTGCTTTTCTCGACATCAAGCCGATGCAGGCTGGGCATACCCTGGTGGTGCCCAAACAGGAGACCGATTACCTGTTCGATTTAGATGATGCACTCTTGGCCGACATGATGCTTTTTGCCAAAAGAGTGGCAATGGCGATTGAAAAAGCGGTGGAGTGCCGCCGCGTGGGAGTGATGGTAATTGGACTTGAGGTTCCCCATGCACACATTCATCTGATCCCGATTCAGCAGGAGGGAGACATGAATCTTGCCCGCAAGAGAGTAGAATTGACCGATGAGGAGTTTCAGCAGATTGCGTTGCGGATAGAAGCCGCATTTGATGCGTGAAGTTTTGTGCTGCAGAGCACAAGGAGAAAACAGACGAAGAGGCTGTCTCAATTTACAAATGAGATGGCTTTTTTTTATTCCACCCACTAAGATTCGCCTTAGTTGGCTTTTTACTGCGTATCAATTCAGTCGTATCTGACTCTAATATGGTTCTAATCTATTAGAACGAGATTAGAACCATATTAGAACCATATTAGAACGAGATTAGAACCTGTAGCGAAGAAGGTAGGCTGTTTCTTCCTCAAATAGGGCTACTCAAACTGTAACCTATAAACAAAAAAAGGCTATCTCATTTTATATCATGAGACAGCCTCTTTTTTGTTGAGTGTAGTCAGATTTTCCGGATACGGACGCCCCTGACAAAATGGCACTCTCCCTTCTCCAGAATCAGGTCGGCCCGGAAGCGGGTGGGGAGGATGTTCTGCTGCAGGTTCACCAGGTTGATCTCATCCCACACTTCGTTGGCAAACTTCATCAACTCTGCTTCCGAGTAAGTGGCGTATCGGTGGAAATAGGACTCCGGGTTGCGGAAAGCAGTCTGTTGCAGCT
>ERZ795057.1396-NODE-1396-length-20966-cov-23.371623_pt1 | contig 20966 bp, 14 predicted proteins | sample MGYA00375141_ERZ795057 | MGnify/ENA primary metagenome ERZ795057 (study PRJEB30186, sample SAMN05720163) | activated sludge metagenome | isolation source: Anaerobic digester | place: Hong Kong | collected 2015-01-26 ... | reverse complement strand
CGTGAAGGGTTAATTGTGGTTGGACTTGCATCTTTTGGAATTCCGCTGGAACTTGCTACCACCATTTCCATCGCTGCCAGACTGTGGTTTATCTCAGGCGAAGTTTTTATTTTTATTCTAGCCCTGATGCTCGAGAAATTTGGGGAGAAAAGAAACGATTCTAGTCTTTTTGGTGAAATATAGGGTTGCTCCTTTTAACAATCCAGTTTCAACGAAGCAATACAATATTAACTTCACGAAAACTTGTAACCTTACTTTTTTTTTGTAAATTTCGGTTTAATAAGCAAAAAATAGTTTACCAATGAAAAAGCTAGTAAAGTTTTTAGTGGTATTATTGAGTATTCTATTCGTGGCATTCCTGGTTCTACGAATAGGTTGGTCATTCAGTGAAAAAAAGGTGCTCAACGTTTATATCCTCGATAAAACAGTAACCCAGTACGACAGGCACGAGCACAAGTCTTTTACCTGGCTGCTAAACCATTTCAGGTATGTGCTTCCGAATGGTAAAAGTTACTCCAATAAAGCCGATTACTTTGGTTTCTTCCCGGTTAATATTGAAAACGAAGTTTTCGATTTTAAGAGCGTGCGCATAAACGAGGTTGATGGTTTCGCCGCAGCCTTCGATGTGGCATACTACACTGATTGTTACGGGGTTCATTCATTCGAATGGTATAAGGGAAAAACAAAACCCATTCGTTCGCAGAAGGTTTACGGGGGGTTGAACCAGAACGATTTTCTTCTTCTGAAGAAAATGCTCGACAATGGTAAACTTGTGATTGGAGAGTACAATATGTTTAGCACTCCTACAAATGCGCTTATTCGTAGTAAAACAGAAGCAATGCTTGGCATTGGGTGGAGTGGATGGAGCGGAAAATACTTTTCAACTTTCGATGTTACCTCCAGTGATGGTCCACCCGAGTGGATGAAGAATCTTTTCGAATCGCAGCACATGGGCGTTTGGCCAGTGAAAAAATCGGGGATAGTTCTTCTTAATAACGATGGCTTACTCGAAATACTTGTGCTCGACGAGCACTTAAATTCAAGCATGCCAATCGTTGAAACCAGCGCTGAACAAGCTCAACGTTTTGGAGTTAAACAGCAGGTTCCCTACACCCAGTGGTTTGAATTTGTTGCACCAGGGAAAAACAAGGTTCCTTCTAATATAAAAATTGATGTGAATGCGGAAGGAAAAAAAGTGTTCAGCAGGCTGGGTATTAACTCTGTAACTCCTGCTGTTATTGAGCATAATACTGATTCACGTTACTTCTACCTCTGCGGCGATTTTGCCGATAACCCAGCAGCCATGTGGACTGCTAAACTTGCCGGTGGCAAGGGGATTAATAAACTCCTGACTGGGTTTGGCAACTCAAGCGGAGCAAACTTTTACAGGTATTATTATTCTCCATTAATGCAAACTATTCTTGACGAGTACTACGCTTCGATACAAAAGAAGATGGAGAAGTAACCTGGGTTTTACTATTTGTTGAGGATGTTTTGTGTTTACGATGTACTAATCGTTATCAACAAACTTGTACCCCACACCCTTAATGGTACGAATGTACTCATCGCCAATTTTTTCGCGTAGCTTGCGAATGTGTACGTCTATAGTTCTGTCGCCAACAATTATGTCATCTCCCCAAACGGTGGAGAAAATTTCATCGCGTGAGAAAACTTTCTGCGGGCGACTGTAGAGTAGCGCAAGCAGCTCAAACTCTTTCTTGGGGAGCGAAATTTCTTTCCCATCCTTCAGCACAACGAAACGCTCCTTATCAATTACAATCCCCTTAACATCTTCAAACTTGCTATCGGGTTTTGCAATTTGCACGTCGGCTCGCTTTAGGAGCGCCTTAACCCGGCTAATTAAAACCTTCGGTTTTATGGGTTTGGTCATGTAATCGTCGCCTCCGGCATCGAACCCGGCAATCTGTGAGTAATCCTCGCTGCGGGCAGTAAGGAAAGCCACTATGGTATTGCCAATGCGCTCGCTTTTACGAATCTCCTCGCAGGTTTCAATTCCGTCCATCTCAGGCATCATCACATCGAGTAGAATGAGATGTGGGCGAATTTCCTCCGCCATTCTTATCGCATCGCGACCGTTGCTAACCGTAAAAACCTGAAAACCCTCCTTGCGAAGGTTGTAGCTCAGGAATTCCAAAATATCGGGTTCATCGTCAACCAGCAGTAGCCTGTAATCCTTGTTCTCCATAGCTTGCTTTCGTGTATGAAAAAGGTTGTGTGTCGTTTAAAATCACGCTCAAAAATAACTATAATCTTAACTATATGGGTGTTATAGCTAATAATTAGCTATTTGTTAACATTGAAAACGTAAAGTTAATAATTGCATAAACAACAGTTAACGGGTTAACGCTTTTGTTCCTCTAGCTTTGCCATCAGAAAATTCAGAAAGCTTCATTATAAACTTTAAAACAAAGAAAATGAAAACAGATTACAAAAAAATGGCGTTTGCTCTTATGCTTGGTATAGGAGTGGCTTTTTCATTCACCGCTTGCGATCCTGAAGAGAACAACAACAATGACGTTGATACCGGAAACGTGGTTGTGAAAGAGAACATTTCAACCAACACAACCTGGACCAGCGATAAGGTTTACCAGCTTGGCGGAAGAATTACCGTTCTTAACGGTGCAACTCTTACCATTGAACCAGGAACCGTTATTAAGGGTGAAGCTGGTACGGGACCTAACGCAACCGCTTTGCTTGTTGCCCGTGGTGGCAAACTAATGGCTGAAGGCACTGCTGCAAAACCCATTATTTTTACTTCGATTGCCGATGAAATTACTCCTGAGCTGGTAGCAGCAGGTACTTTTGCAAGTCCAAACCTCGACCCCGATATCAATGGATTGTGGGGTGGCGTTCTAATTCTTGGCAAAGCCAAAATTTCTGCATCGAATGACAATGGCGATGTTAGCGAGGTTCAAATCGAAGGAATCCCAACCTCCGACCCCAATGGACTTTACGGTGGAAACGACGATGCCGATAACTCTGGTGTAATTAAGTACGTTTCTATTCGCCACGGTGGTGCAAACATTGGCTCAGGAAACGAAATCAACGGATTAACCCTTGGTGGTGTGGGTTCGGGAACTGTTATCGAGAATATTGAAATTGTTGCAAACCAGGATGATGGAATCGAATTTTTTGGTGGAAAAGTTAGCGTTACCAACGTTGTGGTATGGAATACCGGCGACGACGCCATTGACACCGACCAGTCGTGGTCAGGTACCCTCGATAACTTCGTAATTATCGCTCCCGGCGACCATAACTTCGAACTCGATGGTCCCGAAGGAACAATGGAGGCTGGTCACACCATTAAAAACGGTCACGTAATTGCCAACGATTTTGAGTTGGAGCGTTTCTCGGCCGACCTAATTAACGTTGACAACAACTCTATCGTTGCGCTTCAAAACATTTTCTTCACCGATATTAATGAAGGGCAACAAATTAACCGCGTAACTGCTGCTGGCGTAACCTTCGAGGGAATTATGCTTGATGTTGCTGCTGAAGATTTAGCTAGCCACGTGAATGGTGATGTTCCTGCCGGAGTAACTGCTGGCGGTAGCTCAACAGCAACCCTTACCAGCCTAAGTTGGACATGGGCTTCACAAGCTGGCAAGTTCTAAAAATAATTAATGAGCAAAATAGATTTTTCTTTTCTACAACAACAAAGGAAGCGGGCGATTTGGTCCGTTTCCTTGCATAATTTTAACCCATTGAAACAAATGAAGCAAGTACTTATTGTTCTTTCCGTTTTTTTTACCCTGGCTACATCTGCTCAGACTGGTACAATTAGAGGAACCGTGTTCGATGGAACAACGGGCGAGTCGCTTGTTGGGGTTACGGTAGTTGTGCAGGGAACAACTACCGGAACTTCAACCGACCTTGATGGGAAGTTCTCACTTAAGGTTCCCGTGGGAACCTACAGCCTCCAAATATCATTTATTTCATACCAACCCTTAGTAATTGATGGAGTTGTGGTGAAAGAGAACGATGTGGTTGTACTCGAGAACCTTAAGCTTAACGAAAGTTCTGTTGAACTTCAGGCTGTAGTGGTTACTGCGCAGGCGGTTCGAACAACCGAAACTGCGCTTCAAACCCTTAAAATGCGTTCCGCAGTTATGTTCGATGGAATTTCATCTGCGAAATTTAAGCTAATTGGCGATGCAACTGCTGTGGAAGCAGCCAAAAGGGTTACCGGAGTTACCATTGAGGGAGGGAAGTACGTTTACGTTCGCGGTTTGGGCGACAGGTACTCCAAAACAACGCTTAACAACCTCGATATTCCTGGGTTAGACCCCGATAAGAATAGCTTGCAAATGGATATTTTCCCAACAAATCTCATCGATAATATTATTGTTAGCAAAAACTTTACCGCCGACATGCCTGCCGATTTCACCGGTGGAATTCTGAATATTGAAACGAAGGATTTTCCAGAGAGTAAAATTACCAGCGTTTCGTTCAGTACCTCGTTCAACCCACAGGTGCACTTCAACCCAAACTACCTAACCTATGGTGGAGGGAATACCGACTTTCTTGGTTTCGATGATGGAACTCGCGCATTGCCCGATAAGGCTCGCTGGTCAAACATTCCAACGCCAATTAGTGGTGCATCCGAGCAGGAGGTGGTTGACTTTGTGCGCAGCTTCAACCCCGAACTTGCCGCAAAGCGGCAAACCAGCCTTATGGATTTAAGCGCAAGCTTCACAATTGGCGATCAGATTGATTTAAAAAATGATAACAGCGACCTTAACGATAGCAGAAAGTTGGGATATATTTTTTCGCTTTCGCATAAATCCGACTATAAATTCTACGATGAAGTGGTAAATAGCGAGTACCAACGCTATACCGACCCTAGTATTTACGATTTACGCTACGCCTTCAAACAGAATGGTGAAATTGGAGAAAGGAATGTTCTTGTGGGGCTGCTTGGTGGAATTGCCTACAAAACCAGCTACTCAAAACTTCGGCTAATGCTTATGCACCTTCAGAATGGGGAAAGCAGAGCCGGAAAGTTTAGCCTTAACGAGAATGGCGAAGCCATTGGCCAATCGGGTTATATTGGAGCATCCGATAACCTGGAGTACAACCAGCGCTCGCTAACGAACATGCTGCTTAACGGCAACCATATTTTTAACGAGAAGGGATGGGAAATTGACTGGCGTATTTCGCCAACATTCTCTACATCAAGCGATCCCGATATTCGAAAAACTGCCTTTACCTACCGCTCGGTTGATACGCTTTTCCTTGCGGGTGCTGCCGGAAACCCTTCCCGAATTTGGCGTTCGCTGTACGAACTGAATGCTCCCGCACGAATCGATTTTGAGAAGAAGTACACGCTCCTTAATAACGATGCTAAGCTGAAATTTGGCGCCAGCCATACGTTTAAGTACAGAAGCTACGAAATCCTGTTCTTCGATATTCAGTTCTTCGGTACGCAATCGTGGCCAAACCCCGACCCTGCAACTGTGCTCGATTTAATAAACCTTTACCCCAACAGGCCAAACGCAATTTACTACCAGTCGGGCAATAGCAACCCAAACCCCAACGCCTATCGTTCCAACGTAAACAACACTGCATTCTACATTTCCAACGAGTTCAGCCTTCACAAAAGCGTTAAGTTGATACTTGGGCTGCGAGCCGAGAACTACGTTCAGCGCCACACAGGGCGCGACCAGCGTTACGCAATGGGCGACACACAAAACGGACAGAACCTTGATAATGAAAAGGTTCTTAATTCGCTCGACCTATTCCCCTCGGTAAACTCAATTTTTTCGATTACCGAAAATCAGAACGTTCGGGCCTCCTACTCAAGAACCATTGCACGACCCTCGTTCAAGGAACTATCGTTTGCTCAAATTCTCGACCCTATTTCCGACAGGATTTTCAACGGAAGCTTGTTTACCTACTCATCTTGGGACGGAAAGTTAACCGAAACCCGAATCGATAACATCGATCTGCGCTGGGAACTCTTTATGGAGCGCGGAGAAGTGGTTTCGCTAAGCGGATTTTTCAAGAAGTTCGACAATCCCATTGAGCTAGTTCGCATTCCCGAACAGCAAACAAGCACCGAGTACCAACCACGGAACGTGGGCGATGGCCAACTCTACGGAGTTGAATTTGAGCTGCGTAAGGATTTGGACTTTATACCTGCTCTCAGCAACTTCAACATTAGCGGAAATGTTACCTACGTTGAATCGAAGATTAACATGACCGACGTGGAGTACAACGCCCGTTTAAACTTCGAGCGTACCGGCGAGGTAATTGAGAAAACCCGTGAAATGGCGGGGCAATCGCCGTATGTAATTAATGCAGGAATAAGTTACAGCAGCAATAGCAATGGAATCGATGCCGGTTTATTCTACAACGTGAAAGGCTCAACCCTCACCATTGTTGGTGGTGGCCTGTATCCCGATATTTATATTGAACCTTTCCACAGCTTGAACTTCAGCTTCAACAAGAAGCTTGGTAAGGAGAAAAATACAACCATTGATTTTAAGGTTTCGAATATTCTTAACAGTAAAACCCAAAGCGTTTTCAAATCGTACAATACAATCAGTGAACTATACAACAGCATGAACCCGGGCATTTCATTCAGCATGGGTGTTAGCTACAAGTTTAACTAAAAAGTTTTATAGTTTTGTAATAACTCAGCAATGTATTCTGGTACAGTTTTAGAGGGAACTATCAGTAAAATTGCTTTATAATAATTTTAGAATGAAAAGAATACTGGCATTTTGTTTTTTTGCCCTTTGGGCAGTAAGCGTTTCGGCGCAGCTCACCATTTCCGAAGAGGGCATTTACTTGAATAAGGAAAACCAACCCTTCACCGGTTCGTACATCGAGAAGTACGAGAGCGGTCAGGTGAAAATTGAGATTAACCTGAAAAATGGGTACCTCGACGGGAAGTACACCACATACTTTGAGAATGGTCAAATAAACGAGATAAGAACCTACAAGAACGGTGTAAAGGAAAACCGTTGGGAAACCTACAACCCGAAAGGGGTTAAAACTGCCGAAGCCAACTTTTTGAACGGAGAAAAACATGGGAAATGGTTCGTTTGGGACGACAACGGAACCCTTCGGTACGACATGAGTTACAGTATGGGTGAAAAATCGGGAGTTTGGATTATTTACGATGAGAATGGTAAGAAGTTATCGGAGAAAGACTATGGTGAGTAACCATTTTTTTTACCATATTTGCAGAGGTTGAAGTTTATCTTCAACCTTTTTTATTATTTGAATTCCTACTATGACTTTTAAAGATAAAACCTGCTGGGTTACCGGAGCATCATCGGGCATTGGGCGAGAGATTGCAACTCAACTTGCCCATGAAGGGGCAAATTTGATTATTTCATCAAACCAGCCGGAGGAGCTCAACAAGGTAAAGGAAAATTGCCTGAAAAGCACAGCCCTCTGCGAAGCCATTCCCTTCGATTTGTCGAATCCCAACGAAGTTGAACAGATTGCGGCGGATGTGGTTAGCCGCTTTGGTCCAATATACCTACTTATTAATAACGGTGGTATTAGCCAGCGTTCCTTGGCTTACGAAACGTCTGTGGAGCTGGATAGAAAGATAATGGAGATTGACTATTTCTCCTACATTATTATCACTAAAGCTGTTCTTCCCGGTATGATTGAAGCCAAAGAAGGTTTTATTGCTGCCACCAGCAGCATTTCTGGAAAGTTCGGTTTCCCGCTTCGTTCGGCCTATGCTGCAGCAAAACATGCAATACAGGGGTTTTTCGAAACGCTTCGACTGGAACTAAAACCATTCAACGTAAGCGTTACAATCGCATACCCGGGTAGAGTGAAAACCAGCATTTCGTTCAATGCGGTTGATAAGGATGGAACACCATATGGGAAGCTTAGTCCGGGGCAAGCCGCAGGAATTTCGGCACAGGAGTGTGCTGTGCAGTATATTAAAGCAATAAAAAGAAAAAAACCTGAAGTGTTAATTGGAGGGAAAGAGCTGTTAATGGTTCATATAAAACGACTTTTTCCAAAAATATTCTTTAAGGTAATAGGGAGAGTAGATCCAGCCTAGTCTCGATATCAATTTTCTTGTATACGTTTTTAAAAGTAAATAATTGAAAATATCATGGCAAAACTAATTAGTGGAATACAACAGATAGGAGTTGGTGTTAAAGATTTGAAAACAGCCTGGAGCTGGTACATCAAAGCATTTGGTGTTGATGTACGGATTTTCGAGGACGATACGGTGGCGGAGCTAATGCTGCCTTATACAGGGGGACAGCCACAACAACGCCATGCAGCCCTTGCTCTAAACATGCAGGGTGGCGGAGGATTCGAAATTTGGCAGTACTCGAAACGTACGCCTCTTGAACCAAAGTTCGAAATTCAGCTTGGCGATTTAGGGATTTTTTCTGCAAAAATTGTTTGTCCCGATGCGAACAAGGCATTCACCCACTTTAAGAGTATTGGGGCTGAGGTTCTTGGTGAGGTCACAACAAATCCAGCCGGACAAAAACATTTATTCGTAAAAGATCCGTTTGGAAACATCTTCAACGTAGTTGAAAATAACCAGAATTGGTTTAATAAGCCCAATGAACCAACAGGAGCTACATTCGGCGCGGTAATTGGTTCGAGTGATATTGATAAGGCGCTGCCAGTTTATAAAGAGATATTAGGTTTCGATACAATTCTGTTCGATGGAACAGAAATTTTCGCCGATTTTGCCTCAATTCCCGGTGGAAACCGAAAATTTCGCAGGGTAATTCTGGCTCACTCTCAGCCACGGAAGGGCGCCTTCAGCAAGTTGCTGGGGAATGCGCAAATTGAACTAGTACAAGCCATTGAGGGCGAAGAACCCAGGAAGATTTTTCAGGATAGGTTCTGGGGCGATTTGGGTTTCATTCACCTCTGCTTCGATATAAGCAGTATGCACGACTTGGAGAAGGAGTGTAACGAGAAAGGGTTCCCGTTTACAGTGAACTCGAACGTGAAGCACAATCAGGATGGAAGCTTCGATATGGGCGAAGCCGCTGGGCACTTCTCGTACATTGAGGATCCCGACGGAACGCTAATCGAATTTGTTGAAACCCATAAGGTTCCAATTCTCAAAAAGTTTGGTATTTACCTTAATTTGAAGAAACGAAATCCCGAAAAACCCTTGCCACGCTGGATGGTTAATATGCTTGGAATACAAAAAGTTAAAATCTAGAAGAGCAAAAAATAGATAAAACCAATGGAGCAGCAAAAAATATTTGTTGCTCTACTTTTTTTTTCTATTTTTGGGTAACATGGAATAAAAGTCAACTTTGAAAAGGTTAATAATTTCAATTGTCACTATTTTAGTATCCAGCCCTGCTTTTATTGCTCAAAGCAGTCAGGTTGATTCACTTTTTATTGCCAAAATCGATTCGTTTAACAACTTATCATATACATTTCGCAGAACCAATCCTCGCCTTTCGCTCGAGTATGCTGTAAAAGCATATAACCTTTCCGTAAACACCCATTATCCCAAAGGGAATGCATCGGCCATTCACAACCGAGGTATAGCCAAGGCTGTGCTAGGTAAATTCGATACCGGACTTAGCGATTTAATGGAAGCATCGCTTATTCGTCAGAAAATAAACGACCGGGAGGGGTTAGCTTCAACATACAACGCAATTGGTTTTGTTTTTGCCGAAATGGGCAACGACAATAAAGCGCTTGAATTTTACGAGAAGGCCTTAGAAAAAAGGGATGAAACCGGCTATAAAACCAACTTGGGGATACTGTTAAATAACATTGGTTGGATTTATTTCCGCGAAGGGAAGCTGGATAAAGCACTCGAGTATTTTTATAAGGCCCTGGATGTAAATGAAGAAGATGAAGACGATAGGGGAGTGGGTGCAAGCCAGAGCAATATCGGAAGCGTTTACCGTCGTATTGGAAACTACGAAAAGGGGCTTGAATATCATCTAAAAGCCCTCGAAACAGGCCAAAAGCATAACGATAAGTACGGAATCATTAATACCCTTCGTTTTATTGCCGAGGATTACATTGATTTGGGAAATATTGAAAAGGCAACTAACTACGCCCTGCAGAGCTTAATTTTAGCTCAGGAGATTGAATCAATGAATGAAGAAAAGAACTCTGCAGTTCTGCTTGCAGAAATTTATGAGCGTCGTAAAAAGTTTCCCGAGGCAACCCGATACCTAAAAATGGCCAATAGTTTAAAAGATAGTCTGTTTAGTATTGAGAAAGCAGAAGTGTTGGGTCATCTTCAAACGGTTTTCGAGCTCGAAGCCAAGGAGAACGAGAACGAAATGCTTCGTTTAGCGCAAATAGCAAGCAGCCACAAAATAAAAATGCAAAGTTACTTTTTGCTACTATCCGTTGGCTTCATTATACTAATACTTGGCTTTGCATCAGTAATATACATTTTTTACCGCAAGTTGAAAGTTGCAAACCAGAAACTATCGCAGTTAAATAATGAAATAATCTCACAAAAGGAGAGTATTGAGCTGCAAGCTCAATCAATTGCAGAAAAAAATACCGAGCTTGAGGCAACCAACCAAATAAAGGATAAATTAATTTCAGTAATTGCCCACGACCTCAAAAACCCTTTGAATTCAGTCTCCGGTTACTCTGAAATTATTATATCTCGATTTGATTCCTACACCAAGGAAGAAATTGTTTCCTTCCTTCGAATTATCCACGATAACTCAATGCGCAGTAATATGTTGCTGGATAATTTACTACAATGGTCGCGCCTGCAAACCCGTACAATAACCTTTATCCCAACCGAACAGAAACTCTCCAAACTTGTTAAGGAAGAAATTTACTTCGTGGTGAACCCCGCCGATGAGAAGAAAGTTACCATAAAAACTAAAATTAATGACAACCTAGTGCTTGTTGCCGATGCCAACATGTTGAAAACAATTGTTCGGAACCTAATTTCAAATGCGGTGAAATTCAGTAGAAAGGGAGGCGAAATTTTGGTTTCGGCGGAACAGGTTGACGGTGAAACAACCATAAGAGTTGACGACAACGGAGTAGGAATCCCGCCTCATGTTAAGGAAAAACTTTTTACCGGCGAAGCCGGTGTTACAACTTCGGGTACGGCTGGGGAGAAAGGTACAGGTTTAGGACTAATGCTCTGTAAGGATTTTGTGGAGGTTCACGGAGGAAGTATTTGGGTTGAGAGTGAGCCCGATAAGGGATCACGCTTCTCGTTCACTATTCCATACCAAAACGACGGAGAGTAGGGTATTTAACATGAGTTCTATGTAAGAGCAAATTATCAATCGCTGATTAATAAGGTAATAAGGTTCCTTTTTTGTCTCCCTTTTTATGTTACTATGTTATTTGAAGAGAAATAAGGTTGATATCGACTAAAAACCTTATTTTTGGCTAACCTTAGAAACTGATTAAATTTTGTTTTTAATTATGTCATGTAAAGCTGTATCAAAAAAAAAATCGAAAGTTTAAACAGTTTCTTAGTTAAGATTCTATTTTTTCATTGAGTTACTACCTTATTACATTATTGATTTAGCACAGATTGAAAAATAACAGCAATTTCAAATAAGTACTTTCATATATCGAGCTCACGTTATTTACTTCACCTCAACTAAAATTTCGTCAATTCTCTTCCTAACGCGTTCAGCAGTTGCCCTTTCTCTGTTTGAGGGGCTTAAATTATCAATAGTTCCTTTATATCCTACCGCAATTGCTGCCACAGGAATAAAATCGTCAGGAATGGATAAGGCTTGTTTCGCAAAATTTTTGTCGAACCCTCCCATTATGTGCGTGGAGAATCCCATGGATTCAGCCTGAAAAACTAAGTTAGCCTCTGCCAGCGCAGTATCGTGTAAAGCATAAAAATTTTCTGTTTCGTTACGGGTAACGTTCTTCTTGGCTGTAGATATGATTAGCAACGAAGCGTTCTTTGCCCACTCCTGATTTCCCGGAGCTAGTATGCTAAGCATGCTCTCGAAGGCAGCCATGTTTGCCCTGCTGGCAATGTAGAAACGCCAGGGCTGCTCATTGTACGATGATGGTGCCCATCGGGCAGCTTCAAAAAGCAATGAAATTTGCTCCTGTGTAATAGGTTTAGGTTCAAACGCTATTTCACTTTTCCTGTTTAATATTGTTTTGTTTATATTACTCATGTTGTTGATTTTATTAAGTTTGAATATTAAACACGAAAAGTTTATTTTGGTTCAAAAAAAATGAATTTACACTGTTTTACTTGCTCTTGTAAATTGTTTTCGCATTCATGTTTCTTAACATAATGCCAATCAGGAGAAAACTATTTGAAAAATGAAAAACAAGAGTTAAGATTGTGGATGATTTTAAAAATTAGAGTAATTGAATTAAATAATTATAAATCAAAACAATAGAGTTATGAGCAAAATGACCAGTAACGATTACATGGCCCGTGAAGATAAGTACGGAGCACACAACTACCATCCACTACCCGTTGTTCTTGAGAAAGGCGAGGGAGTTTACGTTTGGGATGTTGAAGGGAAAAAATACTTCGACTTTCTTTCAGCATACTCTGCTGTAAATCAAGGGCATTGCCATCCAAAAATTGTTAACGCAATGGTAGAGCAGGCAAAAACCCTTACGCTTACATCTCGTGCATTCTACAACAACGTACTAGGCGAGTACGAAGAGTACGTAACAAAATTCTTTGGCTACGATAAAGTTCTTCCAATGAACACTGGGGCTGAAGCTGACGAAACAGCCATTAAACTTTGCCGGAAGTGGGCATACAAGAAAAAAGGTATTAAAGATGGCGATGCAAAAATTATTGTTTGTGAAAATAACTTCCACGGTCGTACTACCACCATTATTTCAATGAGTACCGACCCCGATGCTCGCAACGATTTTGGTCCCTATACTCCTGGCTTTATAACCATTCCATACAACGATATTCCTGCTCTTGAGAAAGCGTTGGAAGACAAAAACGTTGCAGGTTTCTTGGTTGAGCCCATTCAGGGTGAAGCAGGCGTTTTCGTACCAGACGAAGGTTACTTGAAGAAAGCATCAGAAATGTGTAAAAAGAATAACGTTCTTTTCATTGCTGATGAAGTACAGACTGGTATTGCCCGTACAGGTAAAATGTTAGCTTGCGATCACGAGAATATTCGTCCCGATATCCTAATTCTTGGCAAAGCAATCTCAGGTGGTGTTTTCCCTGTTTCAGCAGTTCTTGCCGATGATGAGATTATGCTAACTATTAAACCAGGTGAACATGGTTCAACATTTGGTGGAAACCCAATTGCAGCTAAGGTTGCAATTGCTGCACTCACTGTTATCAAAGAAGAAAATCTTACTGATAATGCGGAACGTTTAGGTAAAATTTTCCGTGACGAGTTCAGAAGCATTAAGAGTGATATGATTGAGCTAGTACGTGGGAAAGGTTTACTAAATGCAGTTGTTATTCGTAACAAACCCGGCAAAACTGCTTGGGACGTTTGTGTTGCCATGGCTGAGAATGGTGTGCTGGCAAAACCAACCCATGGAAACATTATCCGTTTTGCTCCTCCTTTGGTAATTACAGAGGCTCAGCTACGCGAAGCAATGGATAGAATTAAAGAAGTTTTCAAGAAATTTGAATAGTTCAATAAAATGTTCAAAATAGCGCATATCTTTGGTATGCGCTATTTTTTTACTATGAAAAAAATAATTCTTTTTAGTTTTCTTTTGCTGTTGCTCTCGGGTTGTTGCTTCGAGGACGATGTAGAGGTAGCTCGATATAATCTTTCTGAAGAGGAACTTTCGTTGATCCCATATACCCAAGGTCAGGAGGTGATATTCATGCATTCCAACGGTTACGAATTCGTTGCAAATGTTGAGAACATTGAAACCGAGTGGGAAAGGTACTACGATTTCTGCGAGTGGTTCTGCTGCGGGCAGGATTACTTTTCGTACGAGGTTAAGCGTGTTTACATGAACTCAACTTACCCAAGTTTAAACATGCGAATCAGAATTAACGAGAGCTACTACGGCGATTACCACCCTATGGGTGTTCACTTCGATATTAACCATCGCCACTTTCTCAGTATTCCTTATGATAGCTCAGGAACCTTTGTCCTTGACTATACCGATGCAATTCTTTATGATTCGATTGTTTTAAATAACAAGGTTTATCGATGTGTGGTGGAAAAACCGTTCGACTTTCACATGTTTACTGATGACTCAACAGTTGTAAAACCTCAGTCGATACTCTACAACAGCAGCGGGTTACTCCAAATAATTATGAGCAACAATGAAACATACACCGTTCAGAATTAGGGGCTTATTTATAGTTTCTGTAGTTACCATGTTTCTATCGAGCTGTGGAGAACCGCTTGAGGGAACTTTCAATATTTGCGACGAGGCAAAGATTTATATGGTCGATACTACCATAACCTCTTTCAGTTTCGTTGATAATTTCGGAATAACTGAAAGTTTCTACATGCATAGCAGAACCTGGTACGAGCAGCACCTCTACTACTACATTTCAGGCGAAGCCTACTTCCAGCACTTTGGCGTTGCTTACTCTTCATCTCTAAACGATTTCTTTTTTATGGTTACCATGCGTGCTGATGATGAGGATACCTTTATGGAAATTGAGTGGAACCAGCGCGAACGATTCGGTTACTACTTTTTGCAGAATAAAATTGAAGCAACACCTAAACCAAATATGGAGTTCATTGATTCCCTTGCAATTCAAGGGGTTACCTACTACGGTGTGATAAAAATTGATTATTCTTCTGTTGTAACTCAGAAAGATCCACTTACACCATTGGTAACGTATTTTGCTGCGAAGTATGGGCTAATTAGGTTCGATGTTAACGAAAATATTTGGCTCGAACGAGTGAGTCAGTAGAAAAAAGAAGAGGGTGTCTCAAAAGTCCATTGTGTGACTCTGTGAAGGACACTGAGAAACTCTGTGAAATTTATGATTTATTGTATCACAATGCATCACAGGGGAATCACAGAGTAGTAAATCTAATCCTTTTTAACTTTTGAGACACCCTCTTCTTTTCAGCGAAAAAGTTCCGGCTACTCCCTTACTTTCCACTCCTTCCAATTCTTTTCAACGCTAGGGCTAATGTTGGTTTGTGGATTCTGCTCCTTCTGGTTCACAATTACTGAACGTGTGCCAACATTTGTGCGAAGATAATCCGACATTTCACCGTAGGTTACATTCCCCTGAGTTTCCTTTAGAAGTTTAAGAACATGGTAGGTAAACATGCCGTGGCTTTTATCCTCCCAGGGCATTGCAGACTGGTCGCCGGAAGCAGCGGCAAAAACAACCAGGTTGCCGGCTAGGGGATTCTCCTTAGGACGAACCTTTACGGCACGTGCAGCCAGAAGTCCCTGTTCACGGCCACCGCCACTAAAGCAAGCATCGAGAAAAACGGTAACCCGTTTTGTTGGGAATTCGGTTAGCTTGGCGTAGAAATCGGTTAGCTTAATGGCAAATTGCAAGTCGGAGCCGCTCACATCAACCGGTACGAGGTAGGGTTCCTGCGTTTTTTCATCGGGGAAACCGTGGCCAGCGTACATCACAAAAATTTCGGCTTTGCCTTCATTTACCTTTGCAATGGTATTTATTTGGCTAATGGCTCTATGCATTTCAATTGCAGTTGCATTTTTGCGGAAAATTATATTATCCTCCGAAATTCCTAGCACATTTTTAGCATACTCTTTAAATGTTTCTGCGTCGTGAATGGCGAATGCAACGTCCGACTCGGTTTTTAACCCTCGTTGGAACGACGAGTAATCCTCGTTTCCAATTATTAGCGCGTAACGATTGGGATCGGCTCCTGCAACCAGAGGTATGTTGATGTCGACATCAGATGGTTCAATATTTTTCTCATCTATCGCCCCGGATTGGATTCCGGGTTGAGAAGTTGCAATCATTCCGCCAATAGGCCTTCGGCTTTCAACGGTGAAGGTTGAGCGAGAAGTTAAGCCTTTTGCATCCTCTGCAATAATGGTAACCGGACTCTCGTAGCCATACTTCAGCATTAAATCAACCACATAGGTAGAATCGGTTACTCGCTGAGCGGGAAGGTTGTTTACGGTTACTTTCTCAACCCCGGAATAGTCTGATACGTTTAGGGTTACTCGTACGGTTTCGGATTCAATTATGGGCTTCATGCCCATGTCAACACCTTCGGGGCTAACAACAGCGATTTTGGGTGGGGTTTTATCGATTAGTTTTGATGCTTCTATTTTGTTTACTGCAAGGAATGTTCGAGGACGCGCCAAAACGAATAGTTCGCGATTTCCTGGGTTGGAAGCTGCATTTGCCGACGAGGCAACAAAGAATGGGAATTTAATCGAAATATCGCCTCCTGGAAAACGTTCATCTAACTCAAACTTTAAGGTTACAGTATTATTAAATGTAATTATTTCTCTCTCAATGCCTGGAATGAACTTCAAGAATGGTGTGCTTAGCTCCATTCCGGTTGGGTCGAATCCAATAACAGACTGTTTGTCATTGGTGGCTTTAAGCTCAAGGTCTGTCCAGTTTACAATAAGGTAAACATCAAAAGTGTTATCCTTAATATCGCTGAAGCTAACATTGACAATGCCATTTTTCCCGCTCTCGGTTGAGAAGACCAACCTCTGGGCACGAGTTGCTTGAACGGAAACCAAGCAAAACAGGCCCACTCCCAGTAGCTTTAGTATCGTTTTCATGCTGTCAGGTTTTTTTTAGGCGTATATTATACGTAATTTATTAAACAACTGTTTCAAAATCCACCAAGAATTCGGTAGTAAACTCCAATTTCTGCACCCATGCTCAATATATTTGTTTTGTTCCCTTCTAACCCAGTGGTAGCGTAGAAATCCAATGGATGCCGAGATTCGTAGTACATTAAATCGGTAAGGCCGAAAAGAGCATTAACTCCAATTCGCAACGTAACATCCTGATATACCATAAAAGAAATCCCCATTGATGTAGCAACAGACAGGTTGCTGGAGGGCATAGTCATATCCTCTTCGGTGGCATTAAAGTTTTGAGTTGTAAAATTGTATTCAGGAATATTTTCCAGCGTGACGTTGTATTCGGGGTAGTATCCTTTTACCGTTCCTGTTCCGTTGAGAGTGTAGGTTGCGTCTCTAAACTTAGAGTAAATTGCGCCCAAATCGAAGTAGAATCCTGTTTTCCCTTTTCCTCCCCTAAACTTAAGGAAAATGGGGATGTCAATGGTTTTTATTTTATTTAACTCCTCAAGTTCAGTGATGTTGAAAATTGGGTAGTATTCGTCGTTGTCATCATCAGTAACGTAAGATGTAAGCTGCTTGTTATAGTTGTTAATTCTCAAAGTAGTTGAGTAGGTTCCAATTCGAATACCCGTTCCAATTCCGAACCCTTTCGTTATCATGTAGAATACTTCTATTGATGGAAGCATGTTGCTTTCGTTTGCTGTCTCCCAGGTTTCGTTGGTGAAAATTGTTGAGTTGAATAGTAGGCTGTTTGAGAAAGATCCACTAAGCCCAGCATATAGGCCTCCAAAACTTTTATTCGACTGCATTTGAGCATGCTTTTCGGGATCGGCAACAAATGATATTCCAACATTTGAAACCTCGGTTCCTGTTAGTTTCGCCTGAACATAAAAGAAGAGGTTCCCATTGAATGTGTGAATCCTATTGTTGCTATAAAACCCCCTAACAACCTTTTTGGTTTTTACAATAGCAGTATAAACCCCTTTAACAGGAATGGGTTCAATTGAAATATTATCAACAACAAAAATAACATCCAGCCCTTCGGGATAGTATCGTGTTGCGTATTGTGTGTAGGTTGTGGGATTCAAATACTTATCTCCCTCAACCTTTTGTGGCAGCAAATCGTTGAAAACTATGTTCTTTGGAGTTTCAATAAATACTCCCTTTAGGATCTTAGTCTTCTCTAGGTCAATTTTGCCCTCATTGGTTGTAAGTGTCGCAGCATTATTGTATGTTCTCATTAGTTTTTCAACCTCAATGCGGAAGTTTTCTTTTTGAGCTTCGCTCAAGGGTTGGGAGAAAACGGTGAACGATGTTGCAAGCATTGTTGCAATAATTGAGGCTAGCTGCTTTGTGAAGAGTTTTGATTTCATAATCATATATCTTAAAATCAGTATATTGTCAGTTTTGCTTTAATTGGCATATCACCTTCAACCGCAAGTGAAACAATATAAATACCCTGAGGAAGATTTGGTATATTCAGCTGTTGTTGGTACAGGTAGTCATTTTTTTCTACTTTTTGTTCGAAAATAATGTTCCCAAAGCTATTCGATATACGAACGGTGGCTGCTCCAACCTTTTCTCCCAGTGCTTCAATTGTAAAGCTGCCTGATGTTGGGTTGGGGAAAATACTTAGCACCGATTCTGCCATGGCGTAGGTATCAACCTGTAGAGGATTAGAGGTGTTTGGACAATTATTATCGTCGGTAATTTGCACGTTGTAGTAGCCAAGGTTGTTTCGCGCAACAACGTACTGCCCGGTTTGCCCACTAATTACGCTGCCATCTTTAAACCATTTATAATCCATGTTTGGAGTTGTACAAATAAGAATGTTAATTGAACCCTTTCGGTGTATTTGGGGTACTTCTGGGGCAACGTATGAGTTGACTAATACTTCAAGCGTGGAGGAAATCGGGCACCCACCTTCTCCATCCTCAATAATTCGGAGAAGATTATTTCCGCTTGTATTCCAGCGAATAGTTGCTACCTGGTTGGTTTGAGCAATAATATTGCCACCAGTAACTTCCCACTGGTAGGAGTCGTTGGCAGCCCTGCTGAGTTTGTAAAGAATTTCAGAGGTTGTGCATGCTTCCGTTTCACCTGAAATTTCAATGTCGGATATAGTGTTGTTTACGTAAATATTAAGGTAGTTCGACCATTCGCTGTTACAGGTTCCTGAAACCCCGCGAACACGTACCTGAGCGTCGCCTGAGAAGGTATGATTCCAACTGATTTGTGCGGTTTCGGATGTTGACTCAGTTGCACCTGCACTTTCAGGGTTTATTTCCCAAACGAATGTTTCAGCATTTTCCGATGATGTTGAATATGTATAAGTTCCACCTCCGCAAACGTTTTGAGAACCACTAGGGACATTGGCATAAATTGTGTACGTGCATGCGGTTCTCAGCTCGGTAACCTCTGATGCGGTTTGGCCGAAAATATTTTCGGCCACAAAACGGTAGAAGTACGAGGTGTTCTCGGTTAGTCCATCGAGGGTAACCTCAATAGAATGGTTTGTATCGCCGAGGTAGGTTTCGGGCAATGTTTGTTCGTTACCAAGCTCCGATGTTTCTCCATACTCGAGCTTAACTGTTGTTTCAAAATTATTGGGGTTAACAATACAGCCCAATACTGCGTATGTGGTTCCCAGCTCGTTTTCTCCTACATCGGATACTGTTGGCGAGTTCCCAACCTCAATAAAATTCTCCTTTGTGTACGTGAACTCTCCACTGTTAAGAGCCAGGGTTATTGTTTTTGAACCTACGGTTGAGTAGCTAACATCGTGGGGCCCGTACCCATCGGCTTGAGCAGGGATAGCTCCCTCTCCAAAATCCCAGGTCCAGGAGTTAATATTGTACAAACCAGGTGCTGATATTGTTATTGTTTGGTCCTGAGAAATTACCATATCGCTGGCGTTAATAATTCCCCAGCTATCATTCTGGTCGTTACCATTTTCAATGTAGATTGCTCTGTTTGGGCCGCCCTCCCACTCACCGTAATCCCAAGGATCTGATTGGTTATTGAAAATAAAATATTTGTACTGAAATTCCCCTTCGTTTAAATCAAGGCTGATTGTGTAGATTAACTGATTGTATGATTCATTATTTGGATCGGGAGTTAGCTCAAATGTATCATCGGAGCCGGGAATTGGCCAGTTACTTTCCTCGCTAAAGTTACCGCTTATAAAAACTCTATCGGTAGCTGGGTCGAAAATGCCAGCAACCAGAGTTCCAGTACCATCATCGTATAAATAGGTTGCGCGATCCATGTTAACTATGAAAGTTTTCGAGAAACCGCTTCCCTGAGAAGTAGTAAAACTTAGCTGACTGCCGTAGCTTGTACCTATATTACTTGCATACGCTCGAACGTAGTAAGTTGTGTTTTCTGTAAGTCCGGTTAGGTTAGCATGGAAAGTTCCGGTTCCGGTTCCATCGAAATCGTCGGTTATGCCTTCGTAATTTTCAAGTTCTGGGTTCTCCCAGGTTGCCCAAACTACGCCTCGCTCCATAATGCTATTGCCACCATCGTTTACTACGGAGTAGTTTACGGTTGCCGATGAACTCGTTATGTTGTCAACATAGTTGGTTGTAACTTCAGGGAAACCAGAGGGAATGTAAACAATATTATCAACCCAGCCGCAATCCTCACCTTCACTTCCTTCGCTGTCTTTAATGTACTCCCATTTAAAGGTATGTGGACTATCAGTCATGTTATATTCAGCGCCAATCCAATCTGTTTCACCGGAAATCTCTTCCATAAACACATCGTCAATGTATAGTTTTAAGAAATCGGAATTGGCTTGAGAGGAAGTTTTCCAGTAGAAACTAATTGTACCAGGGTTATTAAATGTTGCAGTGAAGTAGGTTGCTTGGTTATTGTCAACAAATCCACTCTGTGCAGCATCGATAGCATCGTAAGTTGTTATGCTCTGGCCAAACCACTGGAAATCGCCACCATGCTGGTAGGTTAGGTCGCAGTTATCTACGGCATCGCAAAAATTCATGGCATTGTTTGTTGCAAACGAGTAAACATCGCCGTAACCCCAACCCGAAGGGTTAATTGCAAAAGCTCTGTAGTAGTATGTAGTTCCTGGTGTGAGTGGTTCCAGAATCACTTCGTAGCTGCCAATGCCTGTGTTGATATCGTAGGCACTACCAATGTGTGAACTTTCCGTGAGGTTGGTATCGTAACCCCAAATTACGCCCCTGTTGTATATTTCCCCGCCTCCATCGGTGAGAACCTCGCCACCAGCTTTGGCTGTATGGGAAGTAACGTAA
>ERZ795057.1395-NODE-1395-length-20982-cov-18.696516_pt1 | contig 20982 bp, 22 predicted proteins | sample MGYA00375141_ERZ795057 | MGnify/ENA primary metagenome ERZ795057 (study PRJEB30186, sample SAMN05720163) | activated sludge metagenome | isolation source: Anaerobic digester | place: Hong Kong | collected 2015-01-26 ... | reverse complement strand
TCTCTATTAACACAGGATTAAGATACACGATAATTAAAAAAAAGCAATGAAAATTCCTTTTCAGGTAAACACTAAATTCCGCTCAATCCGGTAAAAGCTTTTAACGGTTGCGGGATTTTTTAAATTATTTATTGCCTAAAATTCATTATAAATGAATACTAAAACTACCAGAGAAACAATTTTATAATTACAAACGGCAACGAGATGAACAGCTTTAAGTACAGTACCCTACTCCCGAAACTGCCTGACGGCAAAGGGATTCTCGGAAGGGAGAAATATTTTAACTCCGTGGTATTTGTACCCTTCGTGGAAATTGATGGAGAGTGGAACCTCCTGTTCCAGCAGCGCTCATCCACGATCAGACAGCCCGACGAGGTATCTTTCCCAGGCGGCGGATTCAGCAGAAAAAAGGACAGGAACTGCATGGACACAGCAATCAGAGAGACCGTTGAGGAGCTGGGAATCGCACAAGAGAGCATAGTTATCGAAGGGAGACTCGATTCAATTGTCGCTCCCATGGGTGCAATCATAGAGATCTTCCTGGGGAGAATAACTGATTCAGATATAAGCTCCTACAATATCAACAAAGATGAAGTTGCTAAAGTATTTGCTGTGCCATTCAGATGGTTTCTCGAGAATGACTGTGAAACATACAAGCTCAGCCTGGAGATTAAGCCTTACATGATGGACAGCTCCGGAGAAAAAGAAGGAGTTTTTCCGGCAAAGGAACTTGGGCTCCCTGAACGCTACGCCGGGCCATGGAAAGGAATTTTTCACGAGATCCATTTATACAGAACTGAGCATGGTGTTATATGGGGTCTCACTGCAGAAATTGTGCGGGAGCTTGTGAGGATTGCGAAAAAATAGGTCGAACTCAAATTAAATAACCATTATTATTTATACTATAAAAAGTCATTTCGAACGAATGTGAGAAATCTAAATAACAGAATAACTTTACATGGTACTCCATAAACCCTGTTTTACTATTGAGATTTCTCACCCGATAAACTGGAGAGGGTTCGAAATGACATCAGAAAAAAGATAAAACGGTAATTATATGACAGCGAAATTCCTCTCACTATTCATCCCGATCTTTATACTGATGGATTTTATCGGTACAATACCCGTATTCATTGCATTGACAAAAAAATTCGGCAGGTCCGACAGAATACGTATAGCATTCAGTTCATCAGTAATCGCAGGGAGCATAGTGCTCCTCTTCTCTGTGCTGGGACAGGAGATAATGACATACTTTTATATATCTATAAATGCGGTCAAGGTTGGAGGGGGGCTCCTCCTGCTATACATTGCTTTCCAGATGATCCTCTCCGGCCAGCTGAATTATGAAAACAATCCGCCGGAAAGCAGAAGAAGTATAATCGTCTCCCCCCTCGCTATTCCGATGCTTGCAGGGCCCGGGAGCATGACATTCGGGATGATTTCATATCTCAAGCTCCAGGGCGCTGAGAAGTTCTATCTTATTACAGCAATTGTAACAGCCGTAGTTGCAGGAGCGCTACTTCTGTCTATATCAGCGGCAATCGACAGGCTGCTGGGGCAGGAATTCACCAAGGGTCTTGAGAAGATCATGGCTATTATCGTTTCCTTTATCTCTCTCGAGATGATCATGAGCGGTGTGAAAGGGTACTTTTACTGATATTATTTAACCTGCTGCAAATTTAATTCTTTTAAATGGCTTTTTAAGGGGCATTGCCCCTTAAAAAGCCCCCCGCAGGGGCTTCCCTGCGAGCGCGAGACTGAGTTTCGCAAAAAGGGTATTATATTTTATAAAATATTCACAATATTTTATTGTAAAGTTTTACTATTTTACTATATTAAAATAGTAGACAGGATTAATAGTCTGATGATTATGCCATTATCACTCAGAATTAATTCATATTAGAGATTAGAGGAAAATCCGCTCCGGATCAATCAACAGCCGTTCAATCCATGTGAGGGATAGAGCTGGAAAAAAGGTACAACAGTGTATTCGCCGCAACGATTCCATGATTTATGTATAATTATGCATGAGATAATAACTGCTACAACCAGAGGTATTTAATGAAAAATCAAAAGATCTTCATAGGCAACCTGAGCTTCAGCGCCACCGAAGATGATGTAAGAACGCTGCTCTCTGAAACAGGGACAGTGGTGAGCTTAAGATTCAGCAGAAAGAAAGGACATGCTGTGGCTGAAATGTCAGACAGCGACGAGTCAGAGGCTGCGATAAAGAATCTTAACGGCAAATCCTTCATGGACAGAACACTCCGTGTGAACTTCGAATTACCGTCCGGAAAGGCTAAATCAGAATCCATTAAAAGATACAATGATAAGGGGAAATCTCTCTCTGAAGAGAGAAGCGAAACTCATCCTAAAGCTGACCGGAAGAAAAGCGGTTCCGGAAAAACCGAAACCAGGCAGGAGAGCAGATCCGGCGGAAGATCTGATGAAAGACATAAACCGAAATCACGGGACAGTTTCAGAAGCGCTCCGAAGGGGAACAGACGGGATGACTCCGATGATTCAAGGGGTAACAGAAAATACGGCAATGATCCTGATTCCTCACGCGACAGGGATTCAGCCGGCGGCTACTACAGTCAGAGTTTCAGGAAGCGCGTTGAGAAAGCTGCTCACGCTTTTTCAAAATTCAGCAGAAAAGGGACTTACACTGAAGCTCCGGATGATTTCATGAAAGATGAACATGGCCGCGATTACAGGGACATGGAAAAAGAATCCGGAAGGAGAGGCCACGGCAGCCGCAGACCCGGCCAGGCAGCCAGAGGGCGACAGGGTGCTGACGGTAATTCCATATACAGCAATGACAGGCCGTCAAGGCCTCAGCGCAGGGAATCAGCGGATGGAGATCGCAGAAGGTCCGATGATCGTCCGCGTGGTGCATCTGGCAGCAGGGCCGGCAGATCATCAGGTCCGGGAGCAGACAGCCGCTATGGTGAGAGCAGAGACGGCGCCCGTAAATCTTCCGGCAGGCCTCGAAGCACAGGTGAAAAAACAGCCGGCGATCACAGGAGAGGGAACAGCCAGTCCAGGGGTGCGTCAGGTAACAGATCCGCTGACAGGACGCGCAATAAACAGCGTTAGGTTCATACGGGTATGCAAGTAATATGATTAATAACGACATTCTGAGACGGCTGAGATACGCCCTTAATATAAGCAACAGTGATATGGCTGAGATATTCAGCCATTCAGGTTACGAAATATCCGAGGGCGATATCCTTGATCTCCTTAAAAAAGAGGAGGAGGATGGATATGCAGCATGCAGCGATAAGATCCTCTGCCTGTTTCTGGATGGGCTTGTTATTCATAAAAGAGGAAGAAAGGAGGGTGAAGTGCCGGCAGCGGTTAAGCCCTCCTCCCGCCTTACTAATAATGATATTCTCAAAAAAATCAGGGTTGCGCTGAATTTTAAAGACGATGACATGCTGGAGATATTCAGGCTTGCGGAGTTTCCCCTGAGTAAATCTGAGCTTTCAGCGCTTTTCAGAAAAAAGGATAATAAAAATTTTAAGCTATGTAAAGACCAGCTTATGAAAGCTTTTCTCAACGGGCTCACTATCAGATACAGAAAATGAATGTCACCTGAGCCTCCAGGGCTCATCCCCTTTTTTCGAAAACAATCCCGCAGCAACAGCACACTCAATCCCGAAAGGGAGATACCCCGCATAACCCAATAACGGCATTTCGAAAATTTTAAATCTGTGTACATACGGGATGCTGTAAATCCACCTTGCCTCACTGTAATAATTCCACATCTCCCAGAAAAATCCGCAGATGAGCGCGGCAAAGGCGTATACCGCCACACCGCGCCAGTCGCCTGAAGCCAGTGAGCTTATAAAGCTCTCCTCCCCTGCAAGTGACTGCATGGAAAGTATAATTATAGCAGGGGATATCCACAGGAAAGGGAAAAGCAGCTCAGGGTATACCGGGATTAACAGCAGGCACACACCTGATGCAATGAGAATGATGAACGCAGCAGCACGGGGGAATTTTATCTGCATTTTATAATAAGATTCCATCCCGGAATATATCCGGGGATAAGTTTTAAGTAACTCACCGGTACTCATTACTGCAGGCAGCACAGTTGAAAAAGCAAGCGTAGCTTCGAGGAAATATCCAGACGGTGACAGATTCCCGATTCCCGCATAATACCAGTTAGCTGTGAATCTGTTGAGATATTCAAAGATCCACCAGAAAGCGGCGCTTGCGGGGAAAAGAAGAAGCATATATGCTGTACGATGGGTCAGCAGCGAGGAACCGGACCTCCTGCAGCAGAGGGCGTTTATCACTGTGATGTATGAAATCCACAAAGGGAGAAATGTCCACCTCTGAAGATCGTGAAAAAGCGGAAGGCGCGTCCATGCAATAATCCATGAAATAATACCGGCGCAGATTCCTGCATAACCCCACCACGGGAGATTTGCTTTATCCATGATTTTCTTTTCCGGGATCCCGCTGCGGACAATATGAATAACCGGCGGCAGTACTGTGATCATGATAAAACATGTGATAATTGCGAAGGCGATCCACGAGAAAGGGTTGTGCTCCACATAACCTGCGACAGGCGGGAATGAAAGATATGCGCTTAAATCATCACCTTTGATTATTACCGCTGAAAGCGGAAGAAATAATATCATTATAAAAGATAATACCGTAATGATAACTTTATTCATATTCACCCGCCGTATATGCCGGGGATTGCAGACGCTCCCCCTTACTTGAATTTTAAATATTTGTATTAAGGAAATCAAGTTTTTCATTATTTTTACGCTATTTTTTCCCGGGAATACAGCCTGCTTACTTTCAGGTCGATGAAAACATAACTCAAATTTAAGTAAAAAATTGATTTAATGTTGAAATCACTCATTTTATTGATTATTATTAATTCAGGTGATGGGATTTAAGACCGGCTGAAACAGGAGATACAATATGACAGCTGCAATAGACAGAATCATGAACGCACAGGTTATTTACTGGAAGAAACAGAAAGAGCATCTTGATGAGCCTGAGAAAGTAAACCGTCTCCCCTTTGTCACGATTTCCCGTGAATACGGGTGCGGAGGTTATGAGGTTGCATCAAAGCTCACGGAAATCCTCAATGAAGAGTTAAAGCCTGAACCTCTATGGGCTGCATATAACAAGGCGCTTCTGGATAAACTTATGATCGACACCGGACTTTCTGAAAGCCTTGTTGAAACTCTCACAGGCAAAGCGAGGAATAAACTGACGAACCTTATACAGACGACATTCAGCACATTCCCTCCGCAGGTTGCTGTTCATAAGAAACTTGTTGAGATAATTGCAATGCTCGCACTGAACGGCCACGTTGTCATTGTAGGGCGCGGCGGTAATATGATTACAAAAGAGGTAGAGAGCGGGTTCCATGTAAGATTAATAGCTCCTATCCAGCAGAGGGCTGAAAAGCTGTCTAAATCAATGAATATAAGCAAGGGAGAGGCAACAAAACTTATAAAAGAGAAGACAAAACAGCGTGAGGAATACATGAAGGAGTTCTTCAAAATTGACCTTGCAGATCCCCATAATTATGACATGGTAATTAATGATGCGGTTTTTTCATCAGAACATGTTGCACGGATGATTATACAGGGGATGAAGTACAAAGGGGTCATGGTTGAGCCGCAATAGCTTCTGCTGATAAAAATATTAGCGCACTAAAAATGAAAAATACCGGGAGATGAACCCGGTATTTTTATTGCGCCACTGAATACTTTTTTTATTATGCCTGTTAAATTACAGCATTATACGATTAAATTTGTTCCTTATACATGTCATTTCGAAGAAGCGACAGCGACTGAGAAATCTATTTTCTGCCATAATTTGAGATTTCTCACCCGAAAAACTGATGGGGGTTCGAAATGACAGTTTGAACTGGTTAAATCATTAACTGTCATATTCACCAATCATAAAGGATAATATGAAAATATTCATCGACGCAGACGCAATACCCGGAGCAATCAGGGATATACTATTCAGGGCATCGGAGAAAAACCGGATTCAGACAACTGTTGTAGCCAACCAGAGATTAAAGCTCCCTGACTCGAATTATATTTCAGGCATTGAAGTCCCCTCCGGCCCCGATGCTGCTGATGATCTGATAGTAGAGCTTGTCAGCAGCGGAGACCTTGTAATTACAGCAGATATCCCTCTTGCTGACAGGGTGATCAGCCGCGGCGCTTATGTTCTCAATCACAGGGGGGAGTTTTATGATATGCATAATATCAAAGAGAGGCTTACCATGAGAAACCTGATGGAGGATCTCCGGAGCATAGGAATTGACACCGGGGGCCAGGGGCCATTAAGCCATAAAGACCGCAACATCTTCGCAGGACAGCTTGACCGCATTATAACTGATTATTTAAAAAAAACCGGAGAGAGATAGTATGAATGGCACAGTGAGATCTGCGATTAAACCGGGCATGAAAGTGGCAATTGTCCTGAAGCAGGATCAGAGATCAGGGAAACTTACTGAGGGGATAGTGAAGGATATACTGACAAACTCCCCTTCTCATCCCCACGGCATCAAAGTGCGTCTTGTCACCGGTGAAGTAGGAAGAGTGAAATCAATTCTGAATCCATAAAAAAAAGAAAAAATTTTTACTTAAGGTAACAGATCCGCCCCTCCTCCGTGTTTAAATAATTAATAGAAAACAATGGAGGACTTTAATGAAATCAATAAAAGTTTTAGCTGCTGCAGCAGCTCTTTGTATATCAGCAGCAGGCTGGAGTGAAGAGGCGGCAACAGTTCAGAAGCCTGAGAAAAAAGACAACCCGCCTGAAGTTTTGTTCAACATGAAAGAATCATCACTATCCGGATATGGCGCAATCTATACCCGTTTTTCAAAAGTTGGAGAAGCAAACGGCTGTTTTACCGGGGGACGGGGGGGTTTTATAATTAATGATAAGTATGTACTTGGCGCAGGCGGCATGGGACTTGTCAATCCCGGAAAACGTGAAAAGATTACCGGAGATGAGTACACCGGCATTTATGATGAAGTTCAGTTCGGGTATGGCGGTTTTCTTACTGAATACTACTTTAATCCGAAGGACCTGGTTGTCTTCTCAATCGGTACACTTATCGGCGGCGGAGGGCTCTACTTCAGTCAGGATAAAGATGATGACGAAAATGATCATCACGAAGGCGGGGATAATTTCTTTGTACTCGAACCTGAACTCAATGTTTTCATTCATCTTACAAGGTTCTGCCGGGTTGGTGCCGGTGTTTCATACAGGTATGTTAACGGTATAAATTCCGGAGGTATGGATGACGCGGATTTTCGCGGACCTGCTGCTTCTGCAATGGTTCAGTTCGGATGGTTCTAGTCAGAACAGATGATTAACAGTTAGTGCATTTTTTAATTTACATGATAACCGGAAGTTTTTTAAAATATGCACAAATTTGGGGATGTCGAAAAGTCAGTTTTTCCTGTTTCAGTCATTCCGGTTTTACCCCGAGGGTAGTTCTTCGCTACGCTCAGGGCGCGCACGCTACAGCCGGTATGACAAAAAAACTACTTTTTGTCAGTCCTTTTCAAGGCAGAAATTTATGAGTATAAATGTTGAGGAATACTACACTAAATACGGGCCCATGGTACTGAGGCGCTGCAGATCGATATTAAAGGATGAAGACCGGGCCCTTGATGCCATGCAGGATGTTTTTATTAAGGTGTTAAGCAGGAGTGAGGAGCTGACAGGGGATTACCCCTCCTCTCTTCTCTACCGCATAGCAACCAATATATGCCTCAACATGCTGCGTGATGAAAAAAACAGGGCTGAGTCAGTGAATAACGATTTCCTGTACTATATAGCTGACAGCCATGATGAGCATGACAGGCTCTTCGCGGAGAATATGCTGGATTCAATATTTATGAATGAAAAGGAATCAACCAGGGAGATCGCTGTGATGCTCTACCTGGACAGGATGACACTTGAGCAGGTTGCTGATGCAACCGGGCTCTCAGTGTCCGGTGTACGAAAAAGAATGAGGACGCTTAAAGAGAAAGCCGGTGCACTCAGGGAGGGGGTATTATGAAAATGAATAAATATACAGATTTTCAACTGGAACAGTTTCTTCTTGAAGAACTCCCTGCTGAAGTGATGAAAAGTATCAGGGAACAGATTGAAACCGATTCTGTCCTGAAAGAACGGGTTGATGGACTCAGGAATTCCGGTATGGAAATACTGAAAAAATATCCGGAGGATATAATGGCAGGTAAAATCATAAACGGCATAAAAAAGGAAAAAGAGAATTCTGCCGGGATATCACCTGTAAAGGAAAAAGTAATATCAACAGGAACTGTACAAAGCTCCCTCCTGAAAAAACTTATTGATTATCTGTCCGGCAAATCAGGAAAAACAGCGTATTCAATCACCGCGGCGTTAGCGGCATCTGCAGCTGCAATAGTTATTGTTTTGAACTCTCCGGTATTCAACGGGCATATACCGGCTGTTAACGATAATGATGTTATACGCATAAAGGGGATGGAGCCCGGAATCTCAATACACAGAAAAACAGGCAGCAGCATTGAAGAACTGAAGGATATGACAAAAGCTTCACAGGGGGATCTCCTGCAGATCGGGTATATATCCACAGGTGAATATACTCATGGAGTCATTCTCTCCATAGATGGACGGGGGTCTGTAACACTGCACTATCCGGAATCTGAATCCGGAGAGACCATCATAAAAGTCAACAGGAAAGTGATGCTTAAAAGGGCTTACGAACTGGATGATTCACCGGATTATGAAAAATTCATACTCATCATTTCCCAAAAACCTGTTGATGTAAAAAGCGTTATTGAAAAAGCAAAAATACTTGCACAGAGCAGGGAGAGTGCCCTCAATGGACAACTGAAGGCTGACGGGAGTTCTCTTGAATTTTCCCTCACTTTAAAAAAATGAGATCAGCAGCCTGTAATTCAGGAGGAATTTATGTTCAGGTTCAGTGCAGGTATACTGTTTATAGCAATTACAGTTTTTGCCGCTGCTATTAACAGCCATGCGGCTCCGGGGCAGAATATACGCAGATTCGCCGTGATTGTTGGAGCCAACAACGGCGGGCCTGAACGCGTGCAGCTCAGGTATGCTGTATCAGACGCATCCACAATGATGAATGTGCTCAAGTCACTGGGCGGAGTTGACTCACGGGACGCTCTCCTCCTCCACAACCCTGACAGGAGAAATTTCATATCAGCCCTTGCAAGAGTTAAAGGTGAAATTCAGGGTGCAAAGTCAGGCAAAGACAGAATTGAATTTATCTTCTACTATTCAGGGCACTCCGACAGTGAAGCTATACTGCTTGGACGCGAGAAGGTCTTCTATAAAGAACTAAAGGACGGAATACGCGGCATACCTGCCGACGTAAGAATAGCAATACTGGACTCATGCTCATCAGGGGCCTTTACCCGCATAAAGGGGGGGAGTTTCAAAGCTCCATTCCTCCTGGACACATCTTTCAACATGAAGGGGGATGCTTTCATGACATCAAGTTCATCCGATGAAGCATCCCAGGAGTCCGAGGCCATCAAGGGTTCCTTCTTTACCTACTACCTTGTTTCAGGCCTCAGGGGTTCGGCGGATATGATAAGGGACGGACGCATAACACTGAACGAAGCATACCAGTACGCATACAATGAAACACTTGCACGCACAGAGAAAACATCAGGTGGCGCCCAGCACCCGAACTACGATATACAGATGACCGGCACAGGTGACGTAGTTATTACAGATGTAAGGCGGAGCACTTCAGGGATTATCCTTGATAAACGGATAGCCGGGAGAATCTACATACGCAACGATGAACGGATCCTTGTTGCAGAGACATACAAATCATACGGATCTGAACTGGAGATTGCCCTCGAAGAGGGGAAGTACAGCATAACAAACCATACAGGTAACAATATATTTGAAACTGATATAAAAGTTATTCACAAAGAGAGAAAAGTCATAGCGCAGGAACAGTTCCGCGCATCATTCACTGAATACGCGGTGCTGCGCGGAGACAAAACGGCTCCATCAGGCGGGAAGCAGAAGAAAGAGATTATGCTGGATATTGACAGGGTGGAACACGGATGGTATTTCGGCTTTGCCAACCAGTATACACGGCTCAACGGGAAATGGGCCGACTTTGCCGGTGCAAGGGGGGGGTGGATCATCAACCACTCCATCCTGCTTGGGGCATCGGGCTACGGGCTTGTTTATCCCACAAACAGGGAGGGACTTACAGGAAAGATATATGAGGGTGAGGAGAAAAGGATAAGCATGGGATTCGGCGGGCCGATGATTGAATACTTCTTCCAGCCTGACAGGCTCTTCACCTTCGCACCTGCACTTACTGTTGGGGCGGGTTCATTTGAATATATACGCTCTGATGATGAAGATGACGACGATGAATCTTCTCATGCAGATACTTTTTTTGTTATCATGCCTGAAATTTATGTATACGCGAATATTACTGAATATATCCGGGTTGGTATCGGTTTATCATACCGGCATTCAGCCGGAATAAATAAATTTGATCTGGATGATGAGGATTTCAGGAATGTATCCTTTAATATGGTCATAGCTGGAGGATGGTTTTAAACCGGATATACTCCGATCTTAAGATATATATCTTGACATTTCAACAAGATTGAATACATTTTCTAACTTAAATATAAAGATCAACCTGCAGGAAGGATAATGAAACTCAATCTGAAAAGTATTGGCGGAAAAATTTTTTTCTTATACATGTCCCTTTCTCTCATTAATATCGCTTTTTTCTCTATCATTATTTACGAAAACCAGATAGACCTGATAGTAGACAACACCATACTCCTCAGCAGGGAACTTACTGATAAAATATCCGAGCAGATCCAACTCTCATCTCTAAAAAACCGGTCTACCGATAAAACAGTAAACAGTGAACTGGCAGAAGAGGCTGCAGGTATTATCCAAAAGCACACAGATAATTTCATCATTATATCAACCTCAGGGAAAATATTAAAGAGCAGAGGATTTCCGGATATTATATCTCAGCATGATATGGCAAACGCAGTACGTGCTGTAACCGCAAGAAGTTTCACAGGTGAGAATTATTATTCAGATATAGACAGTTCAAAAAGCCTTATTTCATTCTATATACCGCTCTCCTCCGGAGGCAAAGAGGATATTGTCCTCATTTTCAGCAAAAGTCTCAAAACCATTAATGACAAAATGATGGATCTTTACAGGGAAATGGGATTTGTTGCGGTTTTTCTGGCTCTTTTCCATATTGCTGTAGCAATTCTGTTCTTCAGGATATTCGTCAAACCTCTTTCAATACTTCATGGTCAGAGCAGAACGCTTGCCGCAGGTGACTACAATGTCCGTTCTAAAATTACAAGCAATGATGAAATCGGAGAACTGGCTGACGCATTTAATATAATGGCCGAATCAATCCAGGATAAGATTAGCAATCTTGAAGAGTTTAACAGGAACATGAAATACGAGCTGACCCTTGCAGGAGAAGTGCAGAAATCAATTTTTCCCGAACTTTCCGACAACATGAAATTCAGGTTCCATGTATTCAGCAGGCCCTATGGCCAGGTCAGCGGCGATTATTATGATTCATTTACCCTTGATGACAGATCACAGGCTTTCCTTCTTGCTGACGTTTCCGGTCACGGCGTACCTGCAGCTCTTATGACAATGACCCTCAAGGAAAAATTCGGGATATATGCTCACCTGATGAAAGATCCGGCTGAGATGTTCAGGATATTAAATGAAAAGGTAACAGCGATGTTCGAAGCAGGAGGACTGAGGCCCAGATATTTTTCCGGTTTCTACATGATCATTGATGATAAAAACTCAATGTCATACTGCAATGCCGGTCATCCTCACCCGCTTATATTATCAAATAACGGCACAATAACCAGCCTTGAAAGTGAAGGTGGAGTAGTTGGAATGTTCAGTACAATGGGGAGCTATTACCGGACATCAAAAATTCAGCTTGAGCAGGGTGACAGGATAATACTTATAACAGACGGTATTCTTGAAGCTATGAATGAGAATGATGAACAGTACGGATGGGAGAGATTAATCGAATCTGTCAGGCAAACTCCGGGCCTCTCGATCAGCGATACAGTGCACAGGATTATATCCGGACTTGCGGGTTTCACAGATATTGAGAAGCTCAATGATGATGCAACAATAATCGGAATTGAAGTATTGTGAAGATGATGCTTAAAAAGTACAGAGGGGAGATCATTCTTGCAGCTATTTCCGCTTTTTCAGTAATCATAATGCTCTTACTGAACTACGGGAATTCCAGGCTCCGCTTTGCGGAGATAAAAAAGATTATGGCAGAGTCTGTTTCAACTTCCCAGGATATTGATCATGCCGGCCTTATAGTACAGTACAGGTTCAGGATGGATCTTTACAGGAAAGAGCTTACAGAATCTGAAGCTGACCTTATCGAAATGAAAGCAGCATCCATGTTCCCTGAATTACCGGCAACTGATAACCTGATGGCAGAAGGGATTACGATACGCATATCAGCTCTCATTGTTAATACTTTCAAATCTTTAATGGGCAAACCTCAGTTTTTTTTAAACCGTGCCAATCCGGGAAATATAGCCCTCGGTACTGCATATTATTATGAAAGAAACAGTCTTTTTATAAAGGCGCTGGAACAATATGAAGAAGCACTTAAGTATGAATCGCGCTCAAGACAGAGAGGGGGCATTCTGCTACACCAGGGCTTCTGCTTCTCAATGGCCGGAAATACAACTGATGCAATAAAAAAATACAGTACGGTTATAGAACTCTACCCTGATGACCCGGTATCTGTAACTGCTTCTCTTCTCCTTGAGTATCTTCTGAAATTAAGCGATGAGGCGGACAATGTAAAAAAAATGCCCGACTCCCCTGAAAAAATGGAGAAACTGTTCAGGCTTATTGCATTCAATGATTCGCTGAAAGTTCTGGAGAATATGGATAAAAATCAAAAACCGGAAAGGAACATCATAATGCAGTTTTATAAAGCCCGTTGTCTTGAATCAACAGGGAGAGTTTCTGAAGCATTAACATTATACCAGAATATTCTGATGGAAAAACCATCATCAGAACAGGCCGGATATGCGAATAAAAGAATACTCATGATCAGCCTTAAATCAAATCTCCGGGATGAAAGTAAAAAGCTCGTAGAAAATAATAACTCAATTATCGGCGACAAATCACTTCAATACTTTATCGATGAGATTGGAAAAATTGAATCACTGCTTGTTAAAAACCGGAAACTGGATATAAACAACCATCAGAGTGAGGTTAAATCTGTACTACTTGACTGTGAGAAGAGGGCTGCTTCATTCAATCAGTTTCTGGGGAAAAATATGAAAATAACAACCATCAGCGGAGATGTAATTATCGGTCCGGTTATATATGAGGATGATTTAAAAATTAAAGTCAGCACAATAGCCGGTGAAGCAGTTATAATGAAAAATGCCATCAAAAAGAGTGAGTTCAGATGAAATTTTTATTAAGGACTATTCTTCCAATATTGCTCTTCATTACTCTCAGCGTGAATCTTAAAGCTGATACAATTCTTCTGAATGACGGAACCTATCTGGTAGGAAAAGTTATAGAATGGGATTCACATCACATCATCTTTAAAAATGCCCATGGAGCATTTGCTATAAGAAAGAACCAGCTTGTAAAGCTTTACATAACCGGCAGCCAGAAAGAGGATATTGAACTAAGGGACAAGCTGGGCCATACGATAAAAGATGAAGATATAATAAGGCATTATCTCGCCGGAGCCGAAAGTGTACCGGAAGGCGGAATCGATAAAACGGAACTCGAATCTGATATTGCAAACGAAAAGACCGACAGAAAACTGAAAATTTCATTAAGCTACTACCAGACATTGGGGAGACTCGCGGATATAGTTCCATCAGCCCTGGGTATCACTTTTGGATATACACAATCACTGAGCCCTTTCCTATCAGATGAACATGCATTCTGGGCTCCGGATATAAATATCGAACCGGAAATGGTTTTTTTCAGCGGGGAGGAAGCGGAAGTCTACGATTTTTCCATCTATGCCGGACCTGAATGGAGGATCAGATATCCGGGAAAAATGAAAGGCAGCTTAATGCTGACCACCATGCCGGGAGCAACTTATCTTATTATAAAAGATAACAATTATAACAGCACAAGCTTTACATATTCATTTAAAGCTTCAGCGGGTTATGAATACCCCGTTAAAGGTATACTTGCATCGGTGAATCTGACATATCTCTATATATATGATAAAGATATTCCTCTGAAGGGGATCGGAGTGACAGTTTCAGGATCTTATAAATTCTGATACTATTTAATGTAATATATCCAGAGACCTCTGCCTGCTGTATTTTTCACGTAAAAACAAAGTTTTCCGTTAAAGACTGTCATGCATTCCGGGTATGTGCTGGTTGATGTATAGTCGAAATCAGCAATAATATATGGAGAGTTGACACCATCATAACAGAAGAGTTCAGCTCCTGCCCCTGAAACCGATGCCTGAAAATATAATTTCCCGTTATAAGCTGTCAAATACCTCGGTGTTGAACCAAGGAATCCGGGATAAACATCCAACTTCTCATAAGGATCACCTAAGCCGTTGTAAACCCATAGTTCAACACCATGACTCAGATCCTCACCCTCAGCGCTGAAATAAAGCTCTTCATTATAAACGCAAAGATAATGAGGACTGAACTGTGGCAAAAAACCTGAATTGATATCTGCAACCTGAACAGGTAAAGTTCCATCAAAAGACCACAACTCCCTCCCTGTTGATCCATTGGTTGCCTGAAAATAAAGTTTCCCGTTAAAAACAGCAAGACAGCATATATCGTCCGAAGATCCCGCCGAATTAATATCACAGACTTTTACAGGATCACCTGAACCGTTATACCTGAAAAGCTTTTTGCGTGACCACGAAGATTCCGCGACAAAATAAAGATTATTATTATATACTTTCAGATAAGAAGGTAAGCTGTCACCTGATGTATTTATATCAGTGACCCTGGTGATTATTGAACCATCATAACACCATAATTCCTTACCATATCCATCCCCTCCATCTGCAGAGAAATAAAGCCTGTTATTATAAACACAAAAGTGATCAGGGTATGAGCTCCCTGAAGGATTAATGTTGATAAATTCAGCAGGAGGATTTACGCCATCATATCGCCACAGTTCAGCCCCATTTCCTTCAACTTTATCACCTCCATTAAAATAGAGATAGCCGTTGTATTCCACGATATAAAATTCTGATACAGGCAAAAAAACTGAACTATCCCCTGCCTTCATATCAGCTATCCTCTGAAGCACAGTATCTTCAATATCAAACACAGCCGATTCTGAAACTCTTCCATCTGCAGTTACAGATTGAGCAATGAAATGTGTAGAGCCCGGGGGAACAGCCGTATTTTCAGAAAAACTGTAATCAAAAGAAGCAGCTGATTTACTGAATTCACATATAAGATTTGATTTCTCATTAACAGTACCCCAGTAAATCCTGTAACTGTTTATATCATCTTCCATGTCAGGTTCAACCAGCGTCAGAACAAAGCAAACCTGGTCTTCATCCCTGTCAGTATCAGTAGTACAATGTAGTGATGGGCGCGCAGGGGGAGATGGCTGTTCTTCAGCAAGCCCTCCAAGTCCTTCATAGCAGGAAAAAAGAGGAAAAAGAAAAACTGCAGCAATCAGTATCCTGAGTTTTTTTAAAATCATTAAAATGCATTCTCCGCTATGTTCAGAAATTAAGGGCATTATAATACATAAATTTCTTATAACCACTATTGTCAACATCAGAAATAAAAAAATATTCACCATCAATTTGTCTTAATCAAAACATATGGATTATTTTAAGACAAATTTGACTTATACATTCAGCCTTGTTATATATACTTTAATTAAACGTCAGCCTGCCGGGATAAGATTTACAACAGGACAACTTCGTCAGCATTACAGATTATCAGAAATAATTCTTTAAAGTGAATACTGCAATAAATCTGCTTTATGTAATTTCAGGAGAATGATCTTGACTTTATCTCTTAATGATATAATCAGGCTTATCATATTTTAGATAAGCGGGGAATATAATCCTGAATGCGTGAAATTGTATACAGCTGGATACAGGGTATCAACTGGCATCAGCAGTTTATGAAGACAGGGGATCTGACGTTAAGGTTTGCAGCTTTATTCATTATCTGCTATATAACAGGAAAAATTGCGGGAAAAATATTTACAAGTATCACAGAAAAGTCTGCCGCAGGTGATATTCTCCCCTTCAACAGGTCACTCCTGAAAAAAGATGCTGTTAAACGTTTTACCATGATGTTCCCTTTCATCCTCTTTTATTTTACCTCTGTAATTGTATTTTCGGATGCTCCCGGATTTATTAATCTTTTTAACAGAATAATTTTTGCAGTACTTGTGACACTCGGTATTTATGCCGCAAGCGGATTTCTTGACGCAGTGGAACACTACTATCAGCATTTTGAAGTATCCAGGAAAAATCCGATAAAAGGTTATCTGCAGCTGATAAAAATATTCATCACAATCATCGGCATTATTATAATCACTGCTTCATTTGTAAACCGATCACCCTGGGGGATAATAAGCGGCTTCGGGGCTATGACTGCACTGGTGATGCTGATTTTCAGGGACTGGATACAGGGGCTCGTTGCAAGTATTCAGATAAACGCCAACCATCTTGTAGTTATCGGAGACTCAATAGAGATAGAAAAACATGGTGTTAACGGTGAGGTTATTGACATTTCATTAAGCACGGTTAAGGTGAAGAACTGGGACAATACACTGAGCATGGTTCCGGCCTACTCCCTCATCTCTGAGACTTTCAAAAACTGGCACGGCGTCAAGGAGGCCGGGGGGAGAAGAATTAAACGTGTACTTTATATAGATATATTGAGCATTACACTCCCTGATAAAAAACTATTAAAAAATATATCAGGCCTTGAGCTGATGAAAGGTACAGATGAACTTAAAGTTATTTCGCAATCTTTAAGACAGAAAAAAAACTCAAGAATTAATTCAGACGGAATCACAAACATCGGGCTTTTCAGAAAATATGTGGAGCTATACCTGAAATCTCATCCGGGGATAAATAAAGAACAGAAACTCATGGCAAAACTCCTTGAACCGACCGCAAACGGAATCCCTTTACAAATCTACGTTTTCACAAACATCATTGATGTCGTCGAATACGAAAAAACCGTTGCCCATATATTCGAACATTTTATAGCTGTTATTCCGGAATTCGGGCTGCGGTTATTTCAGAACCCGGCGGGGAGTGATATAAAGTAAATGGCAGGAGTACTGAATAATGTACCCCTGCCGGAGGATATTATGTTTCTAATTCAGAAAAATTAAGGTAAACCCGGAGATATCTTAAAAATTAATCCGCGGCTGAAATCTCTACCCGTAAATATTCGCTGAAACTTTATTCAGAGCATCAATATCATCTTTTGAAAGAGTGAGAGCAGCTCCTCCGAGGTTATCCTTCACCTGATCAGCATCCCGGGCACCGAAAATAGCACCAGCCACTGCCGGTTTTGAAAGAATCCAGGCGATTGCTACATGCCCAGGCTTCGCGCCATACTTATCAGCAATAAGCTCCACCTCGTCAACGACCTCTCTCACCGCGGGCCAGTACTCCTTCTTAAAAAACCTGTAGAAGAAATTCCTTGCATCCCCTTTCTTAAAAGTCGGATGTTCCTTATATTTACCGGTAAGCATACCTGCTGCAAGTGAACCGTAAGAAATAATGCCTACACCTCTATTTTCACAGACTTTCATCTGATCATTCTCTATCTCCCTCTCAAGAAGCGAATAATTCGGTTGTAGAGATACCACCTCACCGGAATTTATGGCATCCTCAAGTTCTTTTCCTGAAAAATTGCAGACACCGATATACCTCACCTTCCCCTGCTCTTTCGCCTTCATCAGGGCCTCCATTGAGACCGCAATAGGCACATCATTAACAGGCCAGTGTATCTGATAGAGATCAACATAATCTGTCTTCAGTCTTTTAAGAGACATCTCAAGATCATGCATTATAAATTCAGGGGTGAGTATCTTTTCGTATCGCCCCTCAATATTAAGACCGCACTTTGTTGCAATTATAAGCCTGTCTCTCATACCGGCGATGATATCACTGATAAGCTCTTCAGCGTGTCCGCCGCCATAAGCAGGAGCTGTGTCAATACAATTAATACCGCTGTCAATTGAAGCTTTAATCGCTTCTTTAGCTCCTGCTTCGTCATAATCACTCCACATTGTGCCGCCGATAGCCCAGGTGCCGAGTATCAGTTCTGTAACATATAGATCGCTATTACCGAGTTTTCTTGTTTTCATTTTTATTCCTCTCTTATTACTGTATTACAGAATTAATGACAGATACAGTTATTGGCAATCAAATAATTCTTTATTTATGGTTGACAAATAACAAACGTTATTTATAAAAACTCATCAAGTAACAACTGTTATTTAATAAATCAATATATCGGAGGCAGCCATGAAAATTCTTTTTATGAACGGCAGCAGCGCCGGCTCAGAACTAAACAGCTACATAAGCTCAGTAATAAATTCTGTTAAAGCGGCAGGACACGAAGCCGGAGAGCTGATTCTCCGCGACATGAACTATTCACCGTGCAGGGGATGTTTCAACTGCTGGGTCAGGACCCCCGGGCTCTGTGTTTTTAAAGATGACGGAGATACCCTCTGCAGGGAATTTCTAACTGCGGATATAGCTGTGCTTGCCTCACCTGTAATCATGGGATATCCGGCAGCAATTGTTAAAAATGCCCTGGACAGGATTATTCCCCTGATACACCCGTACCTCGAAGATATAGGAGGGGAAGTACATCACCTGAAGAGATATAAAAAATACCCGGCCATGGCTCTGCTTCTGGAAAAAACCGGAGACACCGATGATGAAGATATTGAAATAATAAGAGATATATACCAGAGAGCCGCACTGAATCTTCAAAGCTCTCTTAAACTTCTAAGGCTTACAAATTCACCGGTTGAGGAGGCAGCTCATGCGCTTATCAATAATTAATGGCTCACCAAGGGGAGTATCCAGCAATACCATGAAGCTGCTTGAATATTTTACAAAGGGATTCCTTGAAACAGAGGGTAACAGCATAGAGATACTTCATTCAATAAAAGACAGGCCCGATTTTACGAAAGAGAGGGAGATGTTCCTTCGCGCGGAGAGGCTCCTCATAGCATTCCCGCTTTATGTTGACGCAATGCCGGGCTCGGTAAAGGAACTTATTGAATCTTTTGAACCTCTTAAAGGGAAAAATCCCTCGCTTAAACTGATGTTCATGACACAGTGCGGATTTCCGGAAACACATCACACAAGATTCGTGGAGCGTTACTGCGAAAAGCTCGGCAGGAGACTCGGCTGTGTTTATGGAGGAGCAATCTGCAAGGGAGGCTGCGAAGGTCTCACAGTACAACCCCCCGCACTTGTTGAAAAAGTGTTCAAACGATTTTATGAACTTGGCAAAGCCTATGGTGAAACAGGTGAGCTGGATTCAAAAATACTTGCCAGACTTGCCCATCCGGAACAGCTTACTCCGGAAAACCTTAAACAGGTAATCCCCATGGTAAACAACTTTCTCTGGGATGGCTTAATGAAAAAAAATAATGCCCTGGATAAAAGTTTTGATAAACCGTACGGGGAAGATTTATAAGAATTGTTTTAGAGTGATGTTTTTATTACATTATAAAATCATCACTCTAAAACCTTAATAATCTGCATAATAAGTACTCCCGATAGAATCACAGTTATTATCTACCGGAGTATAAACAGATGTACCCGTATTATCAGTAACCTGAAATCCGATATTCCCGCCAGCATATGGATCAGATGTCCATCCCCGGACAGTTCCCCCGCCTGATGAATAAAACTCAAAATCATAAGTACCTGCTGGCAACGCAGAGGCAAATGTTCCATTAGGGCAATCAATCCCTCCATTAGTAACAATAGTTATACCAAAATCTCTGGTTATCCAGGTAGAAGTGCCTGATACACGGTACCTCAGTCCGGTAATGCCTGTACTGGAATAATTTATTAAACACATACAGGGCAGTGCACCAACATTTTCCGGGTCATCATCATCAGAAAAAAAACACCCGGCAACAATGACTCCTGTAACTATACTTAATACAGCAATTACAATAATCAATTTTCTTTTCATAACTCTACCCGTCACAACAGTAGACAACTGTTATAATTCAAGTTATACATCACCAGATACTCAGTCAAAGAAACTGAATCACTCTTCAATCACATCAGTGTTTGTACCATTGCAATTGTTTACAACTAATCTCCAGTAACCCGGGTCAGATTGCGTTATCAAATTATAATTCGAACCTCCACATGTCCATGTAATTGTCACCTGCCCCGTAGCTACAGCCTTCTGTTCAGTAGTTGCACCATTAGCATAAGGTCCAACCCATGTAGCCCCGCCACCAGAAATATTGGAAAGGATTGAACCTGTCGCATTAGTAAACCTCACATAACCCAAGGGATTATCCTCATCACTGTCACTACTGAATAGACAGCTGAAAACTATAACCCCGGTTATCAATACAATCACTGCAATATAAATCCTCCTTATTCCGAACACTAATCCACCTCCTTAATTTCGGCTTATAAATAAAGCTACACCTTACAACAAGTACAATCAAGAAAAACGTCAAATAAAAAGACTAAGCACTTAAACAGTGTAAGCACATATCATGCCTTCAGGAATAATTAATACCCGAATACTACAAAAATATATTGACAAATATATAACTAATTAATTATATACCTTAATAGTAAGGTATATAAGAGATAATAAATGGCTACAAAACACATGATTCTCGGGGCATTGATGAGAGGGCCTGCACACGGTTATTCCCTCC
>ERZ795057.1394-NODE-1394-length-21038-cov-6.136491_pt1 | contig 21038 bp, 18 predicted proteins | sample MGYA00375141_ERZ795057 | MGnify/ENA primary metagenome ERZ795057 (study PRJEB30186, sample SAMN05720163) | activated sludge metagenome | isolation source: Anaerobic digester | place: Hong Kong | collected 2015-01-26 ... | reverse complement strand
GGGGCCGATCTCGCCGCTGCGCACCATGGCGTTGAACCGCAGGGCGATATCCCGGCGTCCCTCCGCATCCTGATAGAGAATCCGGGCCTGGGTTCCCACCACGAGCTTGTTCTTGGCGGCGTCCCGAATCCATACCCAGTTATCCTTGTCCTGGGGGCGCCGTTCCGGATCGATGCAATCCATGGCGGCCTTGTCGGTCTTGCGAAGATCTTCGGGATCCCCGCTCAGGCAGACCCAGCGGAAGGGGCCGTAGCCGTAGTCGAAGAGCAGGGGGCCCATGATGTCCTCCACGTAGGAGGGCCAGATGAATCCGTCGTAGGTGTTGACTCCGTTCTTGGCGATCTCCGTAACTCCCGCATCGAAGACTGCCCGCATGAAGGAGTTGCCATAGTCGAAGAAATAGGTTCCCCGGGAGGTAAGGGTTTTGATAGCCTTATAGTGCCGGTGAAGGGTTTCATCCACCAGCTTCCGGAAGGCTTTGGAATCCTCCGTCAGAAGCCGGGTGCGCTCTTCGAAGGAGATCCCCGCAGGGCAGTACCCTCCGTCGTAGGGGGCGTGGCAGGAGGTCTGGTCCGAGAGAAGGGGAATGGAGATGTTCTGTTGTACCGCATATTCCAGCAAATCCACGATGTTGCCGTGAAAGGCGATGGAGATGGGTTCCTTCTTCTCGATGTACTCCGAGGCCAGGGCGAAGGCCTTTTCCGGAGTCTCCGCCACCAGGCTTACCCATCCCTGATTGTGCCGGGTCTCGATGCGGGATTTGTCCACTTCCGCCACGATTCCCACGCCTCCGGCGATTTCCACCGCCTTGGCCTGGGCGCCGCTCATGCCTCCCAGGCCGGAGGATACGAAGAGCACTCCCCGAAGCGTGCCGTCCTGGGCGGTGAGATGATGCTGGCGTCCCGCATTGAGTACCGTGTTAAAGGTGCCGTGCACGATTCCCTGGGGGCCGATGTACATCCAGCCTCCCGCGGTCATCTGGCCGTAGTTGCTTATGCCGAGCTGCATGGCCCGGTGCCAGTTCTCGGCATCGTCGAACATGCCCACGAAGAGCCCGTTGGTGAGGATAACCCGGGGAGCGGTTTTATGGGAGGCGAAAAGCCCCAGGGGATGTCCGGATTCCACCACCAGGGTGTGCTGGTCGTCCAGCTCTTCGAGATAGCGTTTCAGGAGCTGGTACTGCATCCAGTTCTGGCAAACCTGGCCGGTTTCGCCGTAGGTGACGAGCTCGTAGGGGTAGAGAGCGATGTCGAAATCCAGGTTGTTGTCGATCATCACCTGGAAGGCTTTTCCCTCCACGCACTTTCCCTTGTACTCGTAGATGGCCTTGCCGTGGAGGTGCTCCTTGGGGCGGAAACGGTAGCCGTAGATGCGTCCCCGGGTGACGAGCTCCTCCATGAACTCCTTCGCCATTTCCTCGTGATACTCCTCGGGGATGTAGCGGAGAGCGTTTTTCAAAGCCAGCTCGGTCTCCGCCGGAGAAAGAGTGTGCCCCCGGTCCGGAGCCCTCCGGATTCCGGGTTCGAAAACACAGGGTTCCGGAAGAGGTCCCTCCAGCTTGATGGTCATGGCTGCCGCAACGGATTTGTTATCAGACATCTCTATCAACCTCCTATGAAATAGTATGGGGTATTCCGTTCGTTATCCGGGCTTTCCGGCTTTCCTTGTTTCGTTCAAGGGCGGCGGAAATATCCTGAGAGGCCCGGAGAATTGTGGGGAGGAACTCCTTTTCGTACTCCCGAAAATCTTCCATGTGGCCGGAGATGCCGAGCTGGCCGAGAAAACGTCCTTCCCCTTCGAAAAGGGGGACGCTCAAGGCGGCGGTGCGATGCATGAACTCCTCCCGACTGATGGCGTATCCCCGGCGCCGGATAATTTCGAGTTCCCTTTGCAGCTCTTCCGGGTCGGTGACGGTGTTTTCCGTGTATCTTTCCAGGGGTTTTTCGAAGAGAAGAAAATGCTGCAGCGCCTCGGGAGCGTGGGCCAGAAGAACCTTTCCCGTGGCGCCTCCGTTGAGAGGAAAAACCATGCCCTTTTTGGCCACGAACTGTACCGCCCGGGGAGAGGGAACCGATGCCACGCATCGCCCACGGTACCCCTCGAGAACGCTGATAAGAGCGGTTTGGGAGGTTCCCTGCACCAGACGTTCCATCACGGGGATTCCCAGGGCGAGAAGGCTTTCGAAGGAATTCTCCTGCCCCGCGAGAAAGAAAAATCCCATGCCCGGACGGTAATATCCCTGAAGGGACTCCTTTTCCACCCATCCGAAACTTTCCAGGGATTGCATGATACGGTGCACCGTACTTCGGGAGATACCGGTCTGGCTGGCCATCTCCCGAAGGGAAAGAGGGGTTTCGGATATGGCGAGAAGTTCCATGAGAAGAGCGGTTTTTTCTGTGGTGTTGTGCTGGGAAGATGTCAAAGAAGACTCCTCCTGTCCCTATATATGGGACAGGTTGTCCCATATGATTTTCCTCCATTATAGGATCCTTCCGAAAGTTGTCAATCCGTTGGAGAATTTTCGTGTTCCTTCCTTTTTCGGGCCCCTTCGGGTTTTTTCGAAATTTTACGGGGGGAGAAGATTTTTCTTTTGTTGCTCCCTTTGAATTTCAGGGTTATACTTTACGCAACAGGATATACTTTTATGCAGTATAAATTACGGGGGGTGTGTCGTTTTGAAAGGGCTCTTTATGCGAAAGATCTTATTGGGAATGTGCTGTATTCTTTTTTGTGCCGCCTCTCTTCCCGCTCGGGGAGATACGTTGGCTTTGGCGGCGGGTATCGCTCCTTGCGTCAAGGAAATCCATCAGCAGTATGTAGACGAGGGAAATCCTCCCTTGGAGATCGTGCTCGGTCCCTGCGGAGGATTGGCCCGTCAGGCTGCGGCGGGAGCTCCCTTTGATCTGTTCCTTCTCTCTGAAGCCCGTTGGCCCCGGTGGATGGTGGAGAAGGGTCTCGGGGAGGATGTACATGCCTTTGCGGTCCATTCTCTGGCTCTTTGGAGTTCCCGGGAGGGCATAACCTCTCTTGGGGATGCGGTACAGTTTACAATGGCATGTCCCGTTCCGGAGACCACCGCCTACGGCATGCTGGCCAAGCGGATGCTCGAAGAAAAGGGATTGTGGAAAGATCTGGAAGCTAAGGAGATGCTCCTTTTCGTGAAGAGCGCTCCCGCGGCGATTCTGGCAGTGCGGAGCGGCTCTGCGGTTTCCGCTTTTGTCCCCCTGGTTTCCGCATTGAACATGCAGAAGGAGCGGGGAGGAAGCGTGGTTTCCTTTCCGGAGGTTACCGAGGACCAGGTGGGAGGGCTTTTTGCCGGAGCCGGAGAGAATGCCCGGCGTTTCTGGGAATACGTCTGTTCCGAGGCGGCCTCTCCGCTCTGGGAAAAATGGCACTTTAAGCCTCTTCTTCACTGATGGGCGAAGCTGGGTGGATTAGCCTCAAGGTGCTGGGGATCGATCTTCCTCTTCTTTTTCTCCTCGGCACCGGGGCGGGGTGGTTTTTGGGAAGGCATTCCTTTCGGGGACGGGAGCTGGTGATTCTCCTTCTCCTGCTTCCGGTGGCCCTTCCGCCGGCGGTGGTGGGGCTCTATATTCTCCTTCTGGCAGAGAAGGTCGTATGGTTCCAGAAGCTGGGAATTCTCTTCTCCTTTCCCGGAGCGGCTCTGGCACCTCTTATTCCCGCCTTTCCTCTCATGATGCAGGCCTCCCTGAGCGCTTTCGAAGGAGTTCCTCTTTCGCTGGAGCAAGCGGCCCGCATGCTGGGGCACTCTCCCTGGGGAGTTTTTTGTAAGGTGACCTTTCCACTGGTATGGCGGCAGCTTGCGGCGGGACTCGCTCTTGCGGGAGTGCGCTGCCTGGGAGATTTCGGCACCACTCTCATGGTGGCGGGCAATATCCCCGGTAAAACCCAGACGCTTCCGCTCTACATTTACGGCGAAGTGGAGGCCCTCAATCTTTCGGGGGCTCACGGAGCGGCGATTCTGCTCACCCTTTTCGGCATGGGGAGCCTCTTGTTCGTGCGGAGCATGCGCAGCCGGGGGTGGAACCATGTCTCTTGAGGCGCGGCTGAAACATAGGATAGGAAGCTTTTCCCTGGATCTTTCCCTTCATCTTCGGGAGGGAATAACGGTACTCTTCGGTCCCAGCGGCGCGGGAAAGAGCATGACCCTTCGGCTTCTCGGAGGCCTTCTCCGGCTTCAGGAAGGATATATCCGGGCGGGTGACCGGCTTCTGGCGGGGAACGGAGGCGTGCATCTTCCTCCGGAAAAACGGAATATGGGAATGGTCTTTCAGGACCTTGCCCTTTTTCCGCATTGTACGGTGGAGGAGAACGTTCTTTTCGGTGTAGCCTCCGGAGCGAAACGGAAACAGGCAAGGGAATGGATTACCCGGATGGAACTCCAGGGAATGGAAAAACGGTATCCTCACGAACTTTCGGGAGGGCAGAGGCAGCGGGTAGCCCTGGCCCGGGCTCTTGCTCCGGAACCTTCCATTCTCCTTATGGACGAACCCTTCAGCGCTTTGGACGGTCCTCTGAAGAGCCGCATGCGCCGGGAGGTAAAAAGGCTTCAGCGGGAAATGGGCATTCCCCTGCTCTACGTTACCCATTCCGTGGAAGATATCGGAGCTCTGGCGGACCAGGTGCTTTTCGTGCGGGAGGGCCGGGATGTGGCTTTTATCGAAGCTTCCCGGCTCTGGAACGGTCATGCTTCCCCGGATATTTGGAATGTTCTGGGGTGGGGAACGCTTCTGGAGGGGAAGATAGAACATTTTCAGGGAGCCACCTGGTTTGCCCTCGGGAACCAGCGGCTTTTGCTCTCTTCTCACGGAGTTTTTCCCGGGGAGGCCCGGATTTTCCTTCCTCCTCATAAAATGCATCTTCTTGATCCGCATCGCCCGGTGGAGCCGGAGCTTCAGGGAGGGGTGCTTCGGGGAATATTGCGGGATGCGGCGTATCTTCGGGGGAGATGTACTCTTCACGTGCAGGTGGAAGATACGGTGGTGGAGGCGGACTTGCCGGAAGAACATTGTTTGCGGTTTTCTTTGGAGGAAGGAACGCCCGTGCTTTTGGGCATTCGTCCCGAAGCGGTGGTGGTAATGCCCCGGGGAAGAGAAAAACTCGGTGTTTCCGGGAAAAGGAAAGGAGCTGTTTGCGTGAAGGATTCGCTGGTGCTGGCCCGGGATCGGATGCAGGAAAAACTCGGAGAGCGGCAGGAAATGATCGAAAAAGAAAGAGTTGTAGCGGAACCCCTTGGAGTGGAGGAGGCCATAGGGGATCCCTCGCCCTACAAGGATTTTCCCCTTCTCGTGGGAGAGGAAAAGCTTATGGAAATTCGCTTCCGTAACGGCCGGGGGCAGGCTTTTACGAGCTGTCCCGTTCGGTGGAAAGGAACTTTGGGAGAAATCTTTTCCCTTTCCCTGGAGGAGGAAAAAAACCGGGGGCTTCTCATCGCATCTCTCAACGCTTTGGCGGCGGAGTTTGGATGGACAGAAAAAACCGTGCATTGCAAGGACGGCTCTCCGGATCTTTGTGCCCGAACCATAGCGAAGCACCTTATGGAGACCTTCGGTAACGATCACGTGGTGGGTATCGTGGGGTATCAACCTGCCTTCGTCAAACGAGTGGCGGAAACCTTTGGTCCCGAGCGGGTAAGGGTGACGGACCTCAATCCCAAAAACGTGGGGTACCAGCGTTTCGGAGTGGAGATTTGGCACGGAGAACGAGATCTCGATCGCCTGGCAAAAGAATGTTCCCTTGCCCTGGTAACGGGTTCCGCTCTTTCCAACGGAAGCTTCGATATCGTCTGGGATACCCTGAAGGAACACCAGGTGCAGGCTTTCTGTTTCGGCACCACCATTGCGGGAATTGCCGCCCTTTTGGAGTATCCCCGGCTCTGCTTCGAGGCCTCTTGAGAACGCCGGAAGCCTGATCCCCGAATTGATTTGTAGAAAGCCGGAAGCACGCAAAAAAAGAGGAAATTCTCGGCTTTGCGTGCTTCCGGCTTTTTCGTTTTTTCGGAAATTCTCTCTTATCCTACCGCCTGGGCCGCTTCGTCGAGCTGGCGATTCAACCAATCCAGAATTTTTTTCACCGTCTCCATGGAGCCGTCGCGGTACCTCCGAAGCCAGAAAGAGTAGAGCCAGCCTTCGATGGAGGAGTCGAACTCGTAAAGATTGATGGCTCCCTCCACGGAAAGAGCCTTGGAATAGACGGGATCTTCGTTTACCCGGGGGAATCCCGCTATGAGGAAAAGGCGCCCTTCTTCGAGAGGAGGCCCGTATGCGTCGGATTGGAGCATGAGATTGAACTTCTGCTGCCAGCCCTCTTGCGAGATGATGGCATCGTAATAGATCGGAAGCTCCCGAATCAGGGTTTCCAGTTCGAGTGGAAGAATTATCTGGAACACCACGTAATCTCCCAGATCGAAGGGGCGCTCCGCCATATTTACGGAGCCGCTGTAGGCAAGAGCGTCGAAAAAAGTGCTCGCGTCGTAGGTTTGGGAGATGGGCGTTTCGTTGTACCCCAACTCTCGAAGCCTCAGGAAGTGGGCGAGTCGGAGCTTGGCCCGGAGAAGATCCATGAATTTCGAATCCTCCGGAGGAATCTCCACCCCCTCCCTTGCGGAAACCACATAGATTTGGTTCAAATCAAGAGCTTTCGCGCTTTCCAAAGCCTCCGTCAGAGAGGCGGAACTTCCGGCTTCCGCTTCTCCGGGAAGCCCTCCCCATAGAAGGGCCCAAACCATTACCAGACATACGAAGAAAACCCACTTGCTTTTCATGAATCCTTGCCACCTGCCTTTCCGAAGATTCCTTCGTGAAATTTTTTCCGCCGTAGAAAGAGTTTTTGTAGGGGGTATGCCGGGAGAAATGGGCGGAGGTGATTCTGTGAAAAACTTACAGTAATTTTATCTTCAAACCGGAGAAAAAGATACTTTTTCAGTAATCTTGGGGTAGAGGGATGAGAATTTTTTTATCCCCAAAAAACGAGGAATTTCATGCCAGGAGAAGTAAAGGAGCCAAAAGCTCCGTTTTCTCGGAAGAAAGGCCGGAGCTTTTGGCTCATGCTCGATCGTAGCAAGGTGAAGGATTCTATTTATTGAAGCGATTCTGTCAGATGGTAGGCCTCATGACAAGCCTTCTCCGCCAGAAGATAGGTGTATTCCGCAAGAAGAGCTTTCGCCATTTCCGGGTCTTTTTCATAGATTTTTTCCGCGAGGTTTTCCAGATTTTCCCGATAGCCATAGTGTTGTTCTTCGAACTCCGCCCAGGCCTTTTTTACGGGCTTTATTTTCTCTCCGTACTTTTCGTTGACTTTTTCCGAGAGTGTCCGGAAAGCCCAATAGGCCGATTCCGGAGTAGGTGCGTTCGTTCCCCTTTGGTATTCCTCGGGGATATGGGTGGAGCCGAAATACCAGGGTACGTAAACGCTGGTAGAAGGAGTACCCATGGCACGCCAGCTCAGGCCGCCCAAGGCTACGGGGAGGGAATTCCGTAACTCGAAAATGATGCTTACCTCGGTTTGCAGGCGGTCGATGGTTCGCTCGTCTGTTTCCAGAGGGGATCCGGAGATATAGCCCTCGGTCAGATCATATTCCGTTCCCTCGTAATGATCCCGGAGGATGTTTTGGAGGTCTTTTCCGGTGATGGCAGAAGATTTTTCCCCGAGTACGGTTTCCACCCTCCAATGGCGTCTTTCGTTGTAAGGGCTTGCCGCTCTTTCAGGGTCCGCGTAGACTTTCTGGAAATTGAAATTTCCCTCGGAGGAGGAGTACCAGCCTTTTTCCTCGGCGTATTTCACGAGATCCGGGGAGAACATGAATTTTTCTGTATCATTCAAATCTACCTCCCCGATTCTGTACGTGTTGGCCCGCACTCCTACGGCATCATCGGGAACCCTTTCCGCTACCCATTGGCCCTCCTGAGTTATTTCAATGAACCATCCTTCATTCGGATCCGCTATGCCGAACATGGTTCCCGGCCCCCAATGTTTGTATTCCTGGGCGAGGCCGCCGATAATCTGTACCGCTTCTCTGGCGGTCTTTGCTCTTTCGAGGGCGATTTGAGCATAGTCCGTCCAGATCATGCGTCCCTCGGATGGCCAGGGTGTTACGTCATCTCTTTGATACGCCAGATTGTTCGCGATAACTACGAAGTTTTCGTTCATGCCGCTCGTTATTTCGCCGGGAATATAGGTTTTGTCAAAAATAACCGTCGCATTGTAGGCGTAGGTTTTCGTTGCCTGAGGAATTTCGACGTTTGGCATCTTCAGCATGGCTCCTTCTTCATGTCTTGCCGCAGGACGATAGATGTAATGCTGGGCGCTGTAGTCTCCCAGTTCTTCGTTATGAGCCATCAACACCGTGCCGTTTTCCGTAAGATCTTTTCCCACGATAATCGTGGTGCACGCAAACCCCTGAAGGGCCAGGGCAAATACCAGGAGAACTCCCAGGAAACTTCGGCAACATTTTTCTTTACTCAAGTACATCAACCCCTTTCTAAAGCAAAAGTAGCACAGAGAGCCTCGTTGTCAAGGAGATCGAATCTTTTTTAATATTTTTCCGCCAGAATGAGTAAGAGCGTTCTCTTCCTAGCTTTCCCAGGTGCGGAAGAAGAAATGCACCGGGCCGTGTCCTTTTCCCAGGGAATACTCCTTTCCCGCTTCCAGTGCCCGGGTAAGGTAGATTTTCGCTTTTTCCACCGCTTCTTCCAGGAGAAATCCCCGGGCGAGATATGCCGCCAGGGCGGAGGAGAGGGTGCAGCCCGTGCCGTGGGTGTTGGGGGTCTCCGTGCGGGGAGCCTTGAAGAGCCGGAATTTTCCGGTTTCCCCGGAATAAAAAAGATCGTTGCTCTCCTTTCCGGAGCCGTGACCTCCTTTGAGTAGAATTCCCCGAGCTCCCAGCTCTGCCAGCTCCCGGCAGATTTGTTCGCTCTCCCTTTCCGAGGGATCTTTCAGGGAGAGAGGATCTTTGCCCAAAAGCACCAGAGCCTCGGGAAGATTGGGTGTAACGATTTCCGCCAGGGGGAGAAGTTTTTCCCGCAATCGGGTTACTGCGGAATGTTCCAGGAGCCGATCCCCTCCTGTGGAAACCATGACCGGATCCAGCACGATATGGGGAGGAACGTAAAAGGTTAGCCTTTCCGCTACGGTCTCGATAATCTCCTCCCGGTGAAGCATGCCGATCTTCACCGCCTCCGCTCCGATATCCGCGAAAACCGCATCCATTTGTGCCGCCACGAACTCCGGCGGCACTCCGGAAAGGGCGGTAACCTTCCGGGTGTTCTGGGCGGTAAGGGAGGTCAGCACGCTCATGCCGTAGCATTCCAGGGCGGAGAAGGTTTTGAGATCCGCCTGGATACCTGCGCCGCCTCCGCTGTCGGACCCCGCAATCGTAAGAACCCGGCGGTAGGTTTTCATGAGATTTCTCCTTTTCCCGAAATCCGGTTATGCAGGTTTTTGAGGTTTTTTACCGTTTTTTCGGGGTCCGGGCTTTCCATGATGGCGGAAACCAGGGCGATCATATCCGCCCCCGCCGCAAAGACTTCCGAAGCGTTTTGCTCGGAAATTCCTCCGATGGCCACTAGGGGAAGATCCGTGCGTTTTCGGGCTTCCCGAAGTCCTGCAAGCCCCCAGATGTGAGGGGTGTCGATCTTGGTGGGTGAGGGAAAGACCGCGCTTATGCCGAGATAGGATATATCCGGACAGGTTGCGGCCTCTTCGAGCTGTTCCCGGCTTTCTACGGATACACCGATGATGGCCCCGGGGCCCAGGATTTTCCGCGCCTCCCGGTAGGGCATGTCGGACTGCCCCAAATGTACTCCCGAGGCTTCCAGGGCGAGGGCGATGTCCACCCGGTCGTTGATGATGAGCGGAATTTTGCGGGAATCCAGCAGTTTCTTGATTTTCCTTCCCCGGCGGAGAAATTCCCGGGTGGAGGCGTTCTTTTCCCGGAGCTGAACCAGGGAAATTCCTCCTTTCAGGGCCTTTTCGAGAATGGAGTAGAAGCGTTCTTCTTCGAGAGTATCTGCGGAAGTCACCAGGTAGATTCCTTTGAAAGAAATCATGAGTCTAGGCTTCCTCGCAGCTGTTTTTTCAAATCCTCTTCGGTAAGATTGTGGAGGATGTCCAGGAAGTTCTGCTGCAGGCTTCCGGGGCCCTGGCTGTTGAGAGCTGCCAGCTCTCCCGCCACGCCCATGACTGCCATGGCGTGCAGCACCGCCGAAAAGGGATCTTCTTCCACCGCCAAAAAGGCTCCGCAGAAGGCGCTGGCGGTGCATCCCATGCCGGTGACCCGGGTCATGAGGGAATTTCCGTTTTCGATGCATCCCTTTTTATCCGGAGCTATGACGTAATCCCGGGCGCCGCTGATGCAAATTACACAGTTGTAGCGGTTTGCCAGGAGCTCCGCCGCCTCCAGGGCGTTTTCGGAACTTCTGAGGCTGTCCACCCCCTTGGTGCGTTCCTGGCTCGACACGAGAGCTTGAATTTCCGAAGCGTTTCCCCGAATGACCGAAACCGGGGCGGCGGCGAGAAGAGCGGAGACCGTTTCCGCCCGGTAGGAGGTAGCTCCCAGCCCTACGGGGTCGAGGACCACGGGAATATGAAGCTCCGAGGCTTTGGAGATTCCCCGTTTCATGGATTCCACCCAGGGAGAGCTGAGGGTGCCGATATTCACCACCAGGGCTCGGGAGATGCTTACCATCTCCTCCACTTCCAGAATTTCATGAGCCATCACGGGAGAGGCTCCCAGGGCCAAAAGGGCGTTGGCGGTGCTGTTCATCACCACGTAGTTGGTGATGTTATGTACCAGAGGGGCCTCCTTCCGGAGACGAACCACATTTTCCCAGAGAGAATGTGCGCAAAGATTCATGTCAAGGACTCCTTTATTTTTTGCGTTATATCCAGAACGCGATTTTCGTATTCCCGGGAAAAGATTTTCTCTTCTTTTTTGCATTTCCCCGGAAGGGCACAGTCGTAAATTACGGGAGATCGATGAAAGATCTTCCGTATATGTTCCGCAGTTTTTCGCCGCCTTTCCAGGACTTTCCGGGGATTCCCGTAGGCATCTCCGGCGGATTCGTTGGCTCCGAAATCCTCCACCAGGGAGATGTCCTCGAAGGGGGAGGGTAGGTGCCGCCGCAGGGTTTCCCAAAAATCTTCCCGATCCTTGGTAAATCCAAGATCTGCGGAGTTGGCGATACCGAGAGCTTTTTCGGGAATGAGGGACGGGGCCTTTTTCAGGGATATTCCACGGAGGCCCATTTCTTTCAGCTCTTTTTCCAGATGTGCCGATAGTTCCGCGTAATGATCCGTAACGATAACGCCGGTGATCTCTCGGCGGTTTGCCACGTATTCCAGCAGGGATTTCCAGAGAGGATCGATGCGGGAGGCTCCGAAGTAGAAATTCCGGAAATGTATCGCTCCTTCTCGGGCTGCTTCTTCCGAAGCGCCGTATTTTTCCCGCAGAGCCTTCTCCAGAAGTGCCCCATATCCCGCATTCGAGGTGCTCCCCCTTTTCCAGAAGGGGATGATGCAGCGGCTCCAGAAATCCTCGATATTACGCACTCCCAAAGATTCCAGGCCGCTTTCCTTCAGGGCTCTCTCGAGATTTTCCGGGAATCCGAATTCTGCGGCCCCTCTGCTGAGAGTTCCCGAGAAATCCAACAGCATAAGATGCAATTCCTCTTTTGCGGAAAAGCTCATTCTTTTTGAAATCCCTTGAGAGCACACCACTCGCCGCACATGGAGCAGGGTTTCTTTTTTGACGATGAAAGAGATACCGTTTCGAGAAAGTCGGAGAATTTTCGAGGGTCCAGGGCGTGTCGTTTCTGTTCGTTCCAGTCGAAATCCCGCCGTCCCCGGGAGATGGCGTCGTTTTGATGAATTGCGTAGGTCTTTCCCCGGCTTAAATCCGCGGCGGCGGCGGCGATTTTCGTGGCTATAACCCCCTGGCGTACATCCTCCAGAGAGGGAAGCCGCAGATGTTCCGCCGGAGTGAGATAGCAGAGGAAATCCGCTCCGTAATGAGCTGCCAAGGCTCCTCCGATGGCTCCCGCCATGTGGTCGTGCCCCGCGGCGCAATCCACCACGAGGGGGCCGAGAACGTAGAAGGGAGCCTCGGAGCAGAGTTCTTTCTGAATTCTCACGTTTTCCTCGATAAGATGCAGAGGCACATGCCCCGGCCCTTCTACCATCACCTGAACTCCCGCCTCCCGGCAGCGGGTAACGAGTTCTCCCAGAATCTGCAATTCCCCGAACTGAGCCTCGTCGTTGGCATCTGCAGTGCATCCCGGCCGGAGCCCGTCTCCCAGAGAGAGGGTAATGTCGTACTCCCTGGCGATTTCCAGAAGGGCATCGAAATTCTCGTAGAGAAAGTTTTCCTTATGGTGTCGGCGCATCCAGGAAACCAGAAGAGAGCCTCCCCGGCTTACCACTCCCAGAAGGCGTTTTTCCGCCAGAGGAAGATGCTTTTGAAGAAGTCCCGCATGAATAGTCATGAAGTCCACCCCTTCTTCCGCCTGGGCAAGAAAAACCTCCAGGAAATCCGAAAAGGAGAAATCCTCCGGGGAAGCTCCTTTCCCTGCTGCCTGATAGAGGGGAACCGTTCCCAGGGGGACCCCGCATTCCTCCACGATTTGCCGCCGAAAATCTCCGCTGGGTCCGGGAATGGAAAGATCCATCAGGGCATCCGCTCCAAGGGAGATTGCCTGACGAATTTTTTCCATCTCATCGCTGAAATCCAGTCGTTCCGGAGAAGTTCCCACGTTTGCGTTGATCTTCACTCTCATGTTTTTTCCTACCGCCACGGGAGTGAAGGGGCCCTTCCGGCGGTTGTTCCGGGGGATCACGATTCTTCCCTGGAGCACTTCCTTTGCGAGAAGGGAAGGCGAAATTTCCTCGAATTTCCCCAGGGTGGAAAAATACTCCGGAATTTCTCCTCGGTGTAAGGCGTTTATAAGAGTAGCCATGCAGAAAACCTCCTTGTTTTTTGAGTGAAAAAGTATGCATTGCAAAATTTGAGAGCACAACCCAACAGTACCGTGTAAAGGATAAAAACACGGATAACGACGGGTCCCCGGGCTCGGGGCCAGCGGAGAAGGCGAAAAAAAGTTCGAAGATGATGAGAAAGGAAAAACAAAAAAGCAGGAATACCGCACCCGAAAATACGAATACGGTGTTCCTGCTCTGAGGTCCGTTTCGCCGTCGTGTTTCCTTACGCTGGTGCTAGCCAGTTCAAGTTTAAGGGTGTTATCTCAGCCCCGGTTCGGGCACCCCTAACACTTGGCATTATGTAATTGTCTCGCTGCTTTTTGAAAAGGCATCCCAGGATTCCTTTTTCGGAAGAGATCATCCCACAAAGGCGAAAAAAGAACAAGGGGGGTTTTTCTTTTCCTAAAGGGTGAGCTGCCCCCGGAAAACCGTGATGCCTCCGCCTCCCACCTTGATGCCCTCGATGTTTTTGGGATCTCCCAGAATCTCCACCACCGCTTCGCCGGGACGGGAGAGCCAGTGTCCCTGTTCCGCAAGAAAAACGGGATTGTCGATAAGTTCGTAATGCCATAGATAGGCAGCCATGCTTCCCGTGGCGGAGCCCGTAAAGGGATCTTCCAGCACCTCCGGAGGAGGAGAAAAATGCCGGGCCGCGGTGGTTCCCCGGGGGGTCATGCCTCCCATACAGAAAAGATGAATGCTGGAGAAATCGCTTTGTTTCACCAGCTTCGCGAAGCTGGGGAGATCTGGCGTGGCCAGACGCAAAGCCCGATGGCTCCGCAGGGGCACCATGAGTTGAGGTGTTCCGGTGCTTACGGTTTGCAGCGGCACATCTTCAACGACATCCTCCTTGGAGAGGGAGAGACAGGGCATAACGTCTTCCGCCCGGTAGGTTCGCAAAAACTCCGGAGTATTTTGCGTCATGGTAACCCGAAGTTTCTGGTTTTTATCCCTTTCCAGAAGGATCGGGATATTGCCTACCGAAAGCTCCAGAGAGATTTCCCGACTTCCCGCTCCGGAGGGCATTTCCAGAAATCCCGCCGTTTCAAGAGCGATTATGGTGGCTACCGTGGGATGTCCCGCAAAGGGAATTTCTCCGGCGGGCGTAAAATAACGGGCTCCGAAATCGGCATTTTCCGAAGATACCGTAAAGGCGGTTTCCGAAAGGTTCATCTCCTTGGCGATCATGAGCATCTCCTTTTCGGAGAGAGAGTCCGCTTCCATCACCACTGCACAAGGATTTCCTCCCAACGGTGTGTTCGTAAAGGCATCCACCTGTAAAAGCTCAAAACTCGGCATGTTTCATTCCCCCTTTTCTGCCATGCCCAGAAAAAAATCGAAGCAAGCGTACTTTCGCACCTTATTATTATCGCACATTCCCGAAAAAAAAGCCTGGAAAGAGTTGTATCTCTTTGAGGGAATCTGTATGCAAAAGATCTTTGAAAAACTCCGGTTTCCTCAGGATTGACGCAACTTCAGCTAAAACGTATAGTGGAATCAGGGATAAAAAATGAATTTTCCGACTTCCCAGGGAGTGATTTTTCTGTAAAGCCGTGTCAAGAGCGATGACGGCTCGCCGATAGGGAGGAACGGCATGGTTGCTACGAAATTCAATCTTTTCGAGCTCCTGGGAGATACCCTGGAGCGTAAGGCCTACCAGGCACGGCAGAAGAAGGCCGAGCTCTTCTGGCATGTGGATCCCGAGGTTCCTCCATCTCTTCGGGGAGCTCCGGAACTCCTTTCCAGGATTCTTCTGGATATGCTGGACTACTTTCTGAAAGACCCTTTCCGGGGAGAGGTGATGGTGAAGGTCTCTCTGGAAAGATGGCAAGGTTCCCTGGCGGAGCTCCGTTTTTGTGTGGAAAATGCGGAAGCCTTTCCGCTGCCGAAATTGGAGCCTGGAATCCGCTCTTTTCCGGAAGAAACCGGGCCTCTTTCTTCCGGTTCTTTCGGGGAGAAACGGTTCGACTTTTCCGCGATTCGGGAGTTTTTAGAGTTCCTCGGGAGTTCCCTGGAAGTTCGGAATCTCCCCGGAGGAGAGCGTCAGCTTCAATTTCGTCTCTCCCTGGAGGCGGAAGAAGACCGGAGCTCTTCATCCCCTGGAAAATCCGAAAGTTTACGGGGTTTCCAGGCCTTGATCGTGGACGATAGCCCGGGTTTTCGAAGGGCTTTGAGAAGCGTGCTTTCCTCCTGGGGGATGGAGGTCCGGGAGGGGGCGGGAAGTCTCGAGGGGCTTCGAGCTCTCTATCTGGCCCTGGAGCGAAAAACTCCCTTTCACGTGATGTTTATCGATATGGGCATGCGAGATATGGAGGGGAACGAGCTGGCTGCAATCGTTCGGTCGGACCGGCGTTTTGCTGAGCTCCCTCTTGTGTTGCTTTCCTCGGGAGAAGATAAGGAGAGAAGAGAGAATTCTCCTTTTCTTTCGCTTCCGAAACCCCTTCGTTATAAACGCCTTTACGACACGCTCCGCCTGGGCCTGGTAGCAGAGGAAGAGAGCCTCGGGGATGCGGAGGAAGCCGAAAGGGGAAAAAAGCTCTCTCTTTCCCGGGCTTTCGAGTTTCGGAACTCCTTCTCTGCCGAGGATCTTAGGGTTCCCGAGGCTTCTCGAAATTCGGATGTCATGGCGATTCCCTCGCTGAAGGGAAAGACCATCCTGGTGGCGGAGGATAACCGGATAAACCGGGAAGTGGTAGTGAAGATGCTTCAGAAAACGGGAGCCCGGGTGGTGCTGGCGGAGAACGGGGAGGAGGCGGTGAAGGCGGTGGAGCGGGAAGTCCCGGATTTGGTGCTTATGGATCTTCACATGCCCTGCATGGATGGGTTCGAAGCCGCCCGGATCATTTTGGAGGCTCACGAGGATCTCCCGGTCATCGCCCTTTCCGCGGCGGTAACCAAGGAGGATACCGAGCGTACCCGCCATGTGGGAATGAAGGCCCATCTTGCCAAACCCATCAGCCGGTCAATTCTTTTCGGCACGTTGCAGGAATGGCTTTCTCCCCAAAAATCCCGGATGGTTTCCTCTCCCAAAGGGCTCTGGCCCGAGGAGCTGCCGAAAGAGATGCCCGGTTTCGATCTTTCCCGGGGGCTGGATCTTTTCGACGGTTCGGGCGGGGAGTACCGAAGGGCCCTGGAGGGTTTTTTCGAGGAGATTTCCGAAAAGTACTCCGCTCTTCCTGTCTTTCTGGCCCGGGGGAAAAAACGGGAAGCCCGGGAGATGCTCCATACTCTCAAGGGTGTGGCGGGAACCTTGGGAGCGGTGCGTCTCTGGAAGGTCGCCCAAAAGGTGGAGAAGGCTTTGCAGGTCCGGGATCCTGTGTCTCCCGAGATGATGCGGGAGTTGACGGAAGCCCTTTTTCAGGCTCGGAAGGGAGCGGAAGTGCTTCCCCTTGGGGAGGAAAAGAGGATTTCTCTGAAGGAGGGAGAAGGAGAGACCTCTCTTGCACTGCTTCGTCGAAGCCTCGAAAGAAACGAGTTTATAGAAGAGGAGCTTTTGCGGAAAGCCTCGGCTTTTCTCGTGGAAAAAATTCAAAAAGACTCCATGGAGCAATTTCTCAAGCTGGTGCATTCCTTCGAGATGGAAGAAGCCCTGGAATTATTGGAACGCCTGCTTCCTCGGAAAGAGGAGACCCCGGATGAATAGAGCGGGCGAAAAACATACGGTTCTTATTGTGGATGACGCTCCAACCAACATTCAGGCCCTGGCGAACCTTCTCAAGGAGGAGTATCGCATTCTCGTGGCTTCCAGCGGTGAAAAGGCGCTCCGTATCGCCCGGGGGGATTCTCCTCCGGATCTCATTCTTCTGGATGTGCAGATGCCCGGAATGGATGGGTACGAAGTCTGCCGACACTTGAAATCCGAAAGCCCCGCTAACCGGATTCCCGTCATTTTCGTTACCGCCAAAAGCGGAGCAGAAAACGAGGAGCTGGGATTCAATCTCGGGGCGGTGGATTACATCTCCAAGCCTTTTCATTCTGCGGTGGTGCGGGCCCGGGTGCGGAATCAGATGAATCTGAAAATCCGCACGGATATGCTGGAAGAACTTTCCCTGGTGGACGGGCTTACGGGTATTTTCAACCGCCGTTATTTCGATGAGCACTTCGAGGAGGAAAAGAAACGGGCTCTTCGGAACGGCCAGCCCTTTTCGATGATCATGATGGATATCGATAATTTCAAGGCCTATAACGATAACTACGGCCACGGCGCCGGGGATGAATGCCTTCAGCATGTGGCCCGGGCTTTGAAAGATGCCTTGCCCCGTTCCGGGGATTTCGTGGCCCGCTATGGAGGCGAGGAGTTCGTGGCGCTTCTGCCGGGAACGGAGAGCGAAGGAGCCATGACGGCGGCGGAGAAGCTGAGAATTGCGGTGGAATCCCTGGAAATACCTCACGAATATTCTCCCACCGCCGGAGTGATAACCCTCAGCCTTGGAGTGGCTTCCCCCGATCCGGAAAGCTTTTCCGAAAGCCTCGATAGCATGTTGAAAAGGGCGGATCAGGCCCTTTACATTTCCAAAAGGGAAGGGCGGAATCGGACCACCTTTCTCGGGAGTTATGAAGATCCTTCGGCGGGAGCAACCTCCGAAGAGGCGTTCTCGCCGTCCTCGGAGTAATTTTCCCCACAGGTTTTACGAAAGAAAGAGGAGGAAAAAGCCATGAACCTTGCGGAACTCACGAGATTTTTTATGTGGTGTACTCTCATCGACGGAGGGCTGTTGTTGTTGTGGACCGGAGCCCTGCTTTTATGCCCGGATCTGGTGTACCGCATTCAGAGACGGTGGTTTCCTCTTTCCCGGGAGACCTTCAACGTGGTGATGTACGCTTTTCTCGGAGGTTTCAAAATCGTCTTTCTCGTTTTCAACTTCACTCCCTGGATAGCGCTTCTTCTCATGGGATCGGGAACCCCCTAGAAAGATTCCCGGAAATCGCACCACCACCACCACCACAACATCTCTCTACTTTTCCAAGGGGAGTTCTTCGGGCTTTCGTAAAGCCCTGTGCTTGAGCACAGGAATTCCCAGCTCCTCTCCCAGTTTCCGGCATTGATCCCGGTAGGGCCCCTTGATGCCGTTGTGATACACCAGGGCGCTGATCCCCGAGGGGATACTCTCCGCCGCCCGCAGCATCTTTTCCCGTCCCGAAGGTTGTTCGTACTCCCCCGCAACGAGCCATTGGTTTGGGAGAATGTGCGTGATTCCCAGGGGAACGCTTTTCTCCAGAGCGGCTCCGGCGAAGGAGGGCTCCACGTGTACTCCTCCCAGGCATAGCAGGTTGTGAAGTATCGGAGAGGGGCGGAAAACTTCTCCTATTGCTCCCGCAAGAGCCCGGACAGCTTCGGGGTGTTCCCAGCACTCCGGAGTGCTGCCGATCTCCATATCCACCATGGGCACGGGAAAGGAGAGGAGATCGTCGGGGTTCTGTCCCTGAACGGAGCCGGACCAGTGCGTGGCTTCGGTGGTGACGGTGTAGTTCTCCAATTCTCGGGAGAGACGTTCCTCCTCGAGAGCGTGCAGCAGATTGCGCATGTATGCGGGAGCTGCGGGACAGAAGATCCCCCGGGTGACGTCTCCCAGGGAGTGTACCGTAAGAATCCGGTCCGGGGCGTTGGTTCCCGCATGCCAGTTCACTTCCACCGCCATATCCGCAGATCCGAAATGTTCCAGAAGAAGAGGAAGATACCGGGCAAAATCGTAGCTGATGAGGTTTTTCTGCCGCACGAAGAGGAGAGAGTTTCCCCAGGCATCCTGGCCCCGGAGAACCGGAAATCCGTCGATTGTAACGGAGGTGTTTTCCGGTTCGTAACGCCGGAGAACCTCCTCGAAAACCGGAGCCGCCACGTGGTGGAGCCCCGGCTCCATGCAGAAAAAGAACACTCCCGAACGGTGCTGGCTCATTTTTATATCCCCCTTTGTCATTCGCCAGGCCAAACGGCGGCAGCAATTTTTACGGATGGAGAAAACCCGGGAGAAGGCCGAAAAAAATTCTTCTCCATAGTTTCCTGGTGCCTCGTTTCTACAGGGCTTCCGAAGTTCCCCGAACCCGGAGTCCCGATTTGATGGTGTCTTCCGGAGCCACGATCACCGGGTCTCCCGGAAGGAGCCCCTTCAGGATTTCAACCCTTTCCTGGTTCTGCATTCCCGGAACGACCTCGATCTCTTCGGCCTTTCCCTCCCGGATAACGAAAACCCGCCAGCTTTCCCGGGGGCCCCGAAAGAGGGCGGTTCTCGGGATGGTAAGAGTCTTTTCCCTGGAAGCGGTGGTGATGCGCACCCGAACCCGGTATTCCAGCCCCAGGGTTCGATGGTACTTTTCCCTTAGATTTTCGAGCTCCCCCTCGTCGAAGCCGATGATCACATCCACCCGCTGCTGTTCCACTCCCAAAGAAGAGAGCTTGGTGTATCCCTGGGGTTTGATACGGAGCACCCTTCCCTTGAGAGGTTCGGCCCCCACGGTCTCTCCGAAGATGCGCACCGGATCCCTCGGCGCTATCCGCACCGCCTCTTCCGTAAGGATGGGGGCGGTAATTTCCAGCTCCTCCAGATTGCCCAGATCCAGCAGAGGTTCTCCCGCGGGAAGCACTTTGGTGTTCCATACGTATCGGCGCAGAACGGTGCCTTCCCTGGGGCTTTCGATGACCGTGCGCTTGAGGCTGCGGTTGATGAAGATGGGGAGGAGCTTGCTGGTGGAATCGATGGCGGCATAGGCGTAGGAAAGGGCCTGGTTCCCCTCGGCATCCATGGCGGATTCGAGATAGTCCGTCTTGGCCTCCCGGAAAAGTTGTTCGCTAACCGCTTTTTTGGAGTAGAGATCTTCCCGGGCCTCCGCAAGCCACTTCAGATAATCCCGCCGGGCCTTGCTCGCCTTTACCTGGGCTTGGGAGGAGAGCACCGTGTTCGCCATGGCCTTCACGATGGCTTCCGCCTCTTTCAGGGCATCCTGAAGATCCACGTCCTCCAGCCGTGCCAGGATCTCCCCTTTTTTCACCCTATCTCCCTCCCGGAGAGAGATGGGAAGGACCCTTCCCTGCTGGGGCATGGTGATGTGTATTACCTGGGGCAGGCTGGTGTGAGCCCGGTCCTCCACGTACTCTTCCAGGGCCGTCTCTTCCGCCCGGGCGCTTCGCACGTCCACGACTTCCGTGAGCTTGGCGTATATGCCCCAGGCTCCTCCCGCTGCGAGAAGCCCGAAAAGGCCGATCCAGAAGAAGGGAATTTTCTTTCGGTTCATAGCATCATCTCCTTTATGTATGGTCTTTCGAAACTCCGGATTTGTTGCATCTTCCTCAAGGGCTTTATTCCTTCACGTTCAAAGCCTCCCGCCAGGGAAGCTTGCAGAGAGAGCGGTAGAGAATGCCGTAGCTGAGGAGAACGAAAAGAAAGGCCAGCAGCAGCGTCCAGAGATAGCTCAGAGGAAACACCACCCCGGGAAAGGCGTAGATGTCGTTCTGAAAAGTTTTTACCAGCAAGGCAAGACCGAAATAGCCCAGGGGCATGCCGAGAACGGCACCGCTCAGATTGGTGATCAAAATTTCCCGGAAAAAAAGGGATCCTATGGCGGCGTTATGATATCCCAGAACCTTGAGTGTGGCGATTTCGCGCTTGCGCTCCTCCAGGGAGATGAGGGCCCCGTTGAGAATGGAGCCGAAGAAGATGATTCCCGCAAAGAGGATCATCACTATTGCGGTCCCCTTGAGGGAACCGTCGAACTGTTTTTTGAGAATTCTCTTTTCCCGCCCGATATCCGAGATGGATTCGATCTCCGGGCGTTCTGCCAGGGCTTTCAGCAGCTTGGTACGCACCTCCGGCCCGCTTCGGGGTTCCAGAAGAAGGGCGGCTTCCGTAACGGTCTCTTCCTCCCGCATAATTTTTTCCAGATATTCCAGGGGCGCGTACACTCCCAGCCCCAGGGCGCTGTAGACTACGGAAGTTACCGGAAGAAGGCGTTCCCGCTGCTCTCCCCGGACGGGAAGAAAGCTCACGGAATCTCCGGGCCGAAGACCGAGATCCCGGGCCATGCGATCCGTCATGAGAAGTCCCTCCGACGGG
>ERZ795057.1387-NODE-1387-length-21110-cov-7.016006_pt1 | contig 21110 bp, 20 predicted proteins | sample MGYA00375141_ERZ795057 | MGnify/ENA primary metagenome ERZ795057 (study PRJEB30186, sample SAMN05720163) | activated sludge metagenome | isolation source: Anaerobic digester | place: Hong Kong | collected 2015-01-26 ... | reverse complement strand
ATATGGGAATCAAAAAACACCAAAAAAGAAATCAACTGATATTGGAAAATGGAAAACATGATATAATTTGGTGCATGGGGATGAGACTGTCAGAAGATTTTAAGATCACCCAAATGACGAAAAGTTATTTAAGGATTGATTTTCAGACTTTGAACAAAGAGGATTTTGAAGGGAGGGAGCGGTGTATTCCGCAAAGTATTGCAAAAGATAAAGAACAATGATTTCATCATACAATTCAGCAGTGACAATGACAACAACAACGATGACCCTAAACGTGAACCTCGATTTTCTGTGAACAACAAGCCCCCAAGAAGACCCAATAATAACCTTTTGCTTTTATTTGGTATGGTGGTCATCATCATTTTGATCGCCATGGCCTATCAGGGTCCGATGACCAATTCGACCCAAACCGTTGATTTTACAACCTTCTATTCCATGGTTAAAGATGGAAATGTTCAGGAAATCATCATTGATGACAGCGGTCTTATTACCTTCAAAAGCGGCGGGGCATTCCAGGATACGGTATATGAGGTGTATGCCCCTTGGGTTTTAAGAGATTCATCGATCATGGACAAACTGATAGAAAGTGGTGCAAAGATTAAAGGAAAACAGAACTCCGGTGATTTTTGGTGGGCGATCCTTCTGAATATTGTTCCCTTACTTTTGTTTGTCTTTATCTTCTTCTCGATGATGCGATCGGTATCCGGCAGGGGAAATCAGGCGTTTACATTTACAAAAAGTCCGGCAAAAAAACTGTCTAAGGACAAAAAGAAAATCACTTTCAAAGACGTGGCCGGCGTGGATGAAGCAATAGAGGATTTGGAAGAACTGGTCATGTTCCTAAAAAATCCCCAAAGGTTTAAGAAGATGAAAGCCAGAATGCCCAAGGGTGTTCTTTTGGTAGGACCTCCGGGTACCGGAAAGACACTTTTGTCAAGGGCGGTTGCCGGAGAGGCGGGAGTTCCCTTTTTCCATATGAGCGGATCAGATTTCGTGGAGCTTTTTGTCGGAGTCGGTGCATCACGTGTCAGGGATTTATTTAGCCAAGCGAAGGCGACCAGTCCTTCTGTTATTTTCATCGACGAAATTGATGCCGTCGGAAGACACAGAGGAGCAGGACTTGGCGGTGGCCATGATGAAAGAGAACAAACATTAAACCAAATTCTAGTTGAGATGGATGGGTTTGAAGCCAACGAAGGGGTTATCGTCATGGCGGCTACTAACCGTCCAGATATTTTGGATAAGGCACTTTTGAGGCCAGGGCGTTTCGACAGAAAGGTCATGGTGGATCCACCCGACGTTAAAGGGCGAGAAGAAATCTTGGAGATTTACGCCAAGGACAGACCTTTGTCTCCTGAAGCGAAATTGGAAATTATAGCGAAGCGAACACCGGGATTCGTAGGTGCGGATTTGGAAAATCTGATTAACGAATCATCGCTGTTGGCTTTGAGGAACAACCGAGAACACATTACTATGGATGATATGGAGGAAGCCATCGACCGGGTCATAGCCGGTCCGGAAAGAAAAAGCAGAATTCTTTCTCCAGAGGAAAAGAGGATTATTGCCTTTCACGAATTGGGTCATGCCATTATTCCCACGGTCTTGAAAACAAACGAGCCCGTGCATAGGGTGTCCATTATTCCAAGAGGTCATGCTGCTTTGGGATATACTTTGCAGCTGCCTGAAAAAGACAAATACCTGAACAGCAAAACGGAACTGGAAAACAGAATTATCGGTCTTTTAGGCGGAAGAGCGGCTGAAGACTTCTTCTTTAACGAAATAACGACTGGCGCTGCCAATGATATTGAAAGAGCTTCTAAGCTTGCGAGAACGATGATTTGCAAGCTTGGCATGAGTGAACACATGGGACCCGTGATGTGGGAAGGCGAAGAGGAAGAAGTCTTTTTGGGAAAGGAAATCTCAAGATCGAAGAATAGTGAGAAGATTGCTTTTCAGATTGATCAAGAGGTCAAGGACTTGATCAACCGGTCCTATGAAAAGGCCAAGGATATCATTTCAAAGTATAAAAAAGAAATTGAACATCTGGCGGAGCTTTTATTGGAAGAAGAGGTCATCGAAGGTGATTATTTGAGAGAGCTATTGGAAAAGGAAGTCAGTAAGCACAAAAATTCAATCGATGAACCTTCCATTGTGACAACAGCATCTCATGTCGGTATTTCTGAGAAGGCAGAATTTGATGAAAAAAACGGTGAAAAGCTATAAGATTTCGTTTTTTTTGAAATTTTTGATTCTAATCATTTTGTTTTCCGGTTTGTTTGCATGTACAGCTATGGCCTATCGCTTTGATATAGGAGTAGGTGTTGAGAAAATCGATCATGCATTCCCTTTTGTCCACTGTTGTGTGAATACAAAATACATATTATTGGAAAACGATTTTGCATATTTACATGAATTTGGTATGATTGATACAATAGGATTTTTTTTAAAACTGGATTCGGTATTGACGCCGAAATTTGGAATTTCGGCTTGTTGGGGTTATAATCAGATTGAAGGGTTTTTTTTTGAAAAAAACGGGATAATTGTAACAGCGGGATTAGCGTATTGCTTAGACCGGTACAGCGTTTCATTTAGTGCCGGCCAGTTTGTAGCATTTGATGGGAGAATCAGTGAAAAACCGACAATAAAATTTTCTTGTTCTATTAAGATAGGGGAGTGGTAAAAAGTGAAAAAGACATCGCTGTTGGTAATGTTGTCTATTGTGATTGTTTTATCGTTCACAGGTTGTTTATTTATGGAAAAAGAAGCAAGTATTGAGATCATTGGGAAAAAATTGATCAGTTTTGGGGCATCTCAGGAATTTGAGATCAAGATCACCTCAAGCAGTGCAGGTGGTGTGGGTGATGTTTTTTCTAAGGATGCACAAGCAAAGAGTGTCAAATGGGAATTCGAGAATCAGGATCATCCTCAGGGAACTTTTAGTAAGACCCTTGAAGGTGAAGAGGCAAAGAAATATAACGCAACCTTTTCAACTGCGCCAGGTAATTATCGGTTGACAGTTACCTTGACGACAACACATGATAAGACTTACACCAAAACTTATGAATTTAATGTTTATAAATCAGCACCGGATAACACGGTCGAGTGCTATGTAGAAGGGGCGCAAGTAGCTTGGCAGGTTATACAAAAGAACGATCAGGCGGAACTGAAACTTACCCTTTCTGACAGTCAGCTTTCACAAGAGCAGATTAACGAATACGAATATAAATGGGAATTCAATTATGCAGGACAAACGGATTCATCTGAATTCATTCGTTATGCAGAATCAAAATCCTACACATACACCTTTTCCAACCGAACGCAATATACAGTGGTTTTAACAGTTAAAGATCCTTTTGGGGATACCTTTTCAATAACGGTTGCTCAATTTACAATCAACACCACAAAACCCGCTGTACCGGAGGTTGTTGGGACGCCTAAATGGTCTTCAGACGGCTCAAAGTTTGAAATCGAAGTGCTAAAAAGTGAAGATGTTTTATATTATGTCCTTGAAAAAAAGGCAGCTGAAAGTAATCAATTTTACTTTGTTTACAGGGGCTTTGCTTCATCCGCTTCAACTGTAAAACTGTATGATTCTTCCGTTACAGACAGCGAAGTGACCTATAGAATTTATGGTGTGGATGGTGGACAGTCTGAGGGAAGACCATTAGTCGCTACTTTTGAAATACCTAACAGACCACCGTCAAAAGCGGTTGTTGTAGAGCCAATCGGTGTTCTGAGAAAAGTGGTATTCGGGCAGAACCCAATTAACCTTTTCTGGACTGACGGTACAGACCCCGATCTGGGCGACAATGTCCGTTATAGTGCTTATATCGGAAAAACAAGGGTAGCCTTTGATTTTATTGGAAGCACATTAGAAACTTATATGCCCATCAACAGCAAGCTTGAATCCGGTAATACCTATTACGTTCGTGTAGATGCCTCAGACGGAGAAGGCATAACCAGAGGAGATGTTTTTTCCTTTGTTTTCGATCCCAACATCAATGCACCAGTCATTTGGGATGCAAGAATAGATATGACTGAAAATCCCTATGAGATTGATCTTTTCGATTGGGAAGACAGAAATGTGGGTATGGGTGATTACACTAGAACGTTTGAGATAGAAGTTAGCCGTTATGCATCTTTCAATGATTCCAGAAAATTCAAAAAGCAATATTCGCATTTTATATCGTTGCCTATAGAGGTTCCGTCATATGTGGGAGAAAATCAAGACAGGATGTTTGTACGTATCAGGATTATTTACGAAAACCAATTTATGAAGATTACGACAAACTGGTCTTCGGCTAAATCGATGACGGTTGTAGCCAGAAGATAAGAAAATCAAACTCCAAAAGACGGGCTGAAAATAATAGCCCGTCTTTCGATATTGAGGTGAAAAAAATGAATCAGAAAGACTATAAAAAAAGTGTGGAAGAAGCTGCAGCTTTTTTAAAAGATAAACTGAACGAGATACCTAAGATTGGAATTATCTTGGGGTCCGGATTATCGGGTATTGCAGAAGAATTAGAAAACAAAAAAGTCTTTAATTATTCTGATATACCAGGATTTCCATTATCAACCGCACCCGGACATAAAGGGGAGTTGATTTTCGGTAAATTGGGAAAAAATGAAATCATTTTAATGAATGGCCGTTTTCACTACTACGAAGGCTATGAGATGAATCAGGTTGTTTTTCCCATTAGGGTCATGCAAATGATGGGTGTTGAATATCTTTTCATCACCAATGCAGCTGGAGGATTAAATCCCGATTTTGAAATCGGCGTTCCCATGCTGATTAAAGATCACATCAACATGATGGGGGATAACCCGTTGATTGGTCAGAATATCGAAGAATGGGGACCTCGTTTCCCCGATATGTCTGATACCTATCAGACTGAACTCAGAAAACTGATATTAGAAACGGCGAGAGAAATAGGTGAATCGCTTTACGAAGGCATTTACGTTGCGGTTTCAGGACCGAATTTTGAAACACCGGCCGAACTGAAGATGTTTCGCCATATGGGTGGAGATGCCATTGGCATGTCCAGTGTTCCCGAAGCCATTTGCGCAGCACATGGCGGGATTAAAGTAGTCGGTTTGTCTGCAATCACGGATAAGGCAGTTGGTGAGGATCTTCAGCCGTTGACAGCTCAAGAAGTGATTGAGGTTGCCATAAAAACCGGGAACAAGATATCTGCTCTGATCAAAGCCGTTTGCGAGAAAATATAAGCGGAATATGGATCATTTCATACAATCCTTTAGTACAGGAGTGATTCAAGGAACCACAGAATTTCTTCCCGTTTCGAGTTCCGGGCATCTGTTTTTGCTTCGGAACTTGTTTCAAATGAACTTTGGAACAGATTATGTGGTTCTTTTACATCTTGGAACACTAATTGCCGTCATGTTCTTTTTTTGGAAGGATATTTGGCATATCCTTAAAGGGATGTTGTCGAAAGAGATGGATGCCTGGAGGATTTTTATCTCGCTTGTCATAGGAACAATTCCAGCAGCGATAACGGGGCTGCTGTTGGAAGACTGGTTAGAGATTTATTTAACTTCCAATTGGGTGATTGGTGTCTCGCTCATTATTACAGGTCTGCTGCTTTTTCTAACTGATCGGTTCCCGGAAGATCGCACGGGTCTTAAAGAAGTTGGAATAAAGAAGGCGTTGATTATTGGTTTATTTCAAGCCATTGCAATTGTACCGGGTTTATCCCGAAGCGGTTTAACCCTGTTTGGTTCTCTGCTTGTAGGCCTTAAAAGAGAAGATGCTTTTAAATTTTCCTTTTTGCTTTCGATTCCAGTGATCTTGGGCGGCACGCTATTGAAAATTAATCAGATCACACAAACTACAGGTGGAGGAATGGGTTTTTTGTTCGCAGCTGTTTCAGGCTTTTTCTCACTCTGGCTTCTGAGATTCCTGACTAAGGCAAAAAAACTCAAGTATTTTGCTTTCTACTGTTGGATTATCGGTATTCTTTCAATTGTCATTTCATGAAGTGTAAAAGAGGGGATTCCCTCTTTTTTTATTAAAAAGTATTAGAAGCAGTCGAAAAATGTCGTGTGTTGACATTTATTCTAAATGGTGTATAATACATTTAAAGGCAAGATATTTTAACAAAAATAGATGATATATGTAGTAATTGTATGATATACGGCTCTTATTCCTCCTAAATCGGTTAAAATCTTCCAAAATCAGAATAAATCCCGGGGGTTTTTTTGCAGAAAAGACTGGCAATACTTGTGGGAGGATACCCATTGACTTCGATAGAAATGAGTCAAATCGTTGAATTAAAAGACGCAGGTGGATATTGTGTGGCTGTAGATGGTGGGTTAAATGCCTTTCATTCACTCAATTGCGTGCCGAATATAGTACTTGGGGACATGGATTCATGTGGTTTTGATTCCTATCGATGGTATGCCCATCAATCGAAAAAACAGCTCTTTTTCCCTAGCGACAAAGACTATCTGGATATGGAAGCGGCTATTGATTTTGTGCGAGATCTTGGATTTGATGAAGCGTGTTTATTCGGTGTTCTTGGTGGGAGAATTGATCAAACGTTTTCATGTCTTCCTTTTTTAATAAGGGGTATGACGTTTGGCTTGAAGATGACTATTATATCGGAAAATTGTCGTATGGGCTTGTTCAAAGGACCTTCTGAAAATTCCCTTCCTACTAATCCGGGGTCCAGATGGTCCTTTTTAGCTATCAGCAAGATTGTGAAAGGTTTTACCTTGAGGGGATTTAAATATAACGTGGAAAAAGGTGAGCTTTTGCGTATGCAAACGATTGCTTTAAGCAATATTGCTGTGTCATCGACGCTTACCATCAATATCAATAAAGGAATCATCATATATTTTAATCAACCGGGGAGGCAAGAAAATGTGGAGCACGAAGAGTCTGTCTGAGAAGACAGTGACTGAGCTTAAGGAAATAGCCAAATCCAGGGAAATAAAGGGCTATTACAAGATGCGAAAAAAGGAATTGGTTCAATCATTGACCAGTGAGTTCATCAAAGAAATCGATCCCACTTCTATGGAAAAAATCAGGAAATTACTCAGGAGCGAACCGAGAATTTTTGAATTGAGGAAAATAGCCAAAAAAATGGGCATATCCTTTAAAAGAAACATGAAAAAAAATGAATTGGAGGACAGAATCCAGCGCTCGCTTGTCAGACACGAGAAGGCAGAGCAGGCTAAAGATTCACCGTTCATTTCAAGTGCAGGATCTTATCAACAGAATATTAATCCAGGAGAACCGGTGATACCAGAACTTCCAAAAACCTATAAGCATGACAAATTGGTAGCTTTGCCAGTGAATCCCTTGTGGATCCATATCTATTGGGATTTTTCCGAGCAGACGATAACCCTCATTGAGCGCTTAAAAAATGAAAATAAAGCTATTTATTTGAGGATTTATGACGTAACCTACATCGAATTCAATGGAAATAACGCCCACCAGGTCTGGGAGTATGATATTTCGACAGACGGGGAAAGAAAATATTATGCGAATGTTAATAACCCTAATGCTTCCTATTTAAGCGAGATTGGCTACATCAATGATCGGGGAGAGTTTGTAACCCTTTTAAGAAGCAATCTGGTTCGAACTCCTCCAAATGCATTCTCAGCGAAAATGGAAGAAAAGTGGCTTGATCTGAGTTCCGGTTATAAGTTCTCGAAACCTGCCCAGGGTATACTATCGAAACCCACTTTTAAAGCCGTTGGGGGTTCGTCGTTCTTCCCGCAGGAATTCAACAGACAAGTGATTACGTCCGGAGGCGGTTCCTTTTTTAATTTTATAACAGCCAATCCCGACTCAGAGGAAGAGGGTGAATCATCATGACGAAAGGTTATTTCTCGCTGGTTTTACATGCTCATTTACCCTATATACATCATCCGGATTTCGAGGAATTTATGGAAGAAAAATGGCTGTTTGAGGCTATCAGCGAAACTTATATCCCTCTTCTCCGGGCATTTGAACGTCTTGATAATGACAAGGTCCCCTTTGCCGTAACCATGTCCATAACCCCTCCATTGATGGAAATGCTGGATTCTCAAAGTCTGCAGGAAAAATACTTGAGACATCTGCAGGCGTTGATTAAGCTTTCAGGAAAAGAAATCGAAAAGACTAAGGAAGAGGATCCAAAGAAACATAAGATGGCGAAATACTATCATGAAGATTTCAAAGACCTCTTAAGGATATTTAAAGATGAATATCAATGCCGCATTTTGAATGGCTTTAAAAGGTTTTACGAAAGCGGACAATTAGAAATAATTACCTGTAATGCCACACACGGTTTTTTACCATTGATGGACAGATACCCCAACGCCGTTCGAGCGCAGATCAAGACCGGCAAGCAAACATACAAAAATCACATGGGAGAAAATCCCAAAGGCATTTGGCTGGCAGAATGCGGTTATACCGCAGGGTTAGATCAATACTTGGCAGAGGAAGACATCCGCTACTTTTTCGTGGATTCTCATGGGATTTGGTATGCGGACACCCCACCAAGATATGGGGTGTACCGACCGTTAATCACAGAAAACGGTGTTTTTGCCTTTGGGCGAGACCCTCAATCCAGTGAACAGGTTTGGAGTGCGGAAAGCGGCTACCCTGGAGATTTTAGATACCGTGAATTTTACAGAGATGTAGGTTTTGACCGAGAACACGACTATATCAAAGACTTTTTGGACAGTTGCGGAGTCCGCTCCAACACCGGTATCAAGTACTACAAAATAACCGGCAACAAAGTGGATCTGGGAAAAAAGGAGTATTACGATATAGATGAAGCAATGGAAGCGGCAAAAGCGCATGGAAATGATTTTGCCCAAAAAAAGGCTGCCCAAGTTGCTCATCTTTTCGATGTTTTTGATGGCGTACAGCCTCTCATCGTCGCACCATTTGACGCAGAACTTTATGGTCATTGGTGGTTTGAAGGTCCGGCGTTTATCGAACACTTTTTCAGAGCACTCCAAAAAATGGATGAAATTGATCCCATCACACCTCCCGATTTTATTGAAAACAAATTAAAATCCGTTCAGATAGATACGCCGGGTGATTCAACCTGGGGTGCCAATGGGTATAATGAAGTCTGGTTAAACGGTTCAAATGATTGGATTTATCGACACCTGGATCATCTCATTGAAAAAATGAGTGAGTTGGCCAATCAATACAAGGATGTTCAGGATGAGCTGAAAAAACGGGCTTTGAACCAGGCGGCAAGGGAATTGCTGCTGGCACAATCAAGTGATTGGGCATTCATCATGACCACCGGCACTACTGTTGAATATGCATCCAATAGAACAAAGCAGCATGTGGACAGATTCCTGAAACTTTACAACGAAATATCCAATGATGCCATCAATCAGGAAGATTTGGAAAAAGTTGAATGGCTGGACCCGATATTTAAAGATATCGATTATCAAGTGTATTGCACATTATAAAATTTTCCCCGCATTTCATGCGGGGTTTTTAAACTCCAGGAGGTTAATCAATGGCTTTAAAAAACGAAGAAAGTTTGAAAGAACTTGCATCCAAAGAACCCGCAATTTTCAACGAAGTATTTCTGAATTTTCAGATGGATTTATTCGATCATGAAAACGAATTGAAAAAATTGAAAGCGGTAGTTGAAACAAGAGGGGCATTAACACCCGAAGAAAAAAAATACGAATCAGTTATGACTGCAAAGAAAGCGATTTTAGAAAGTGTTGTGGAAGACTTGTTAATCTACTATAAAAAGAGATAAAATGTTATAATTTAATCAAATCAAGGCAGTTCGGTCGTTAAATATGATTCTACGGGGAGGATGAGTAATGACAAAAGAAATGTATCCTGAGTTTTCTCTGGATTTTGTTCGTGTAACAGAAGCAGCCGCTCTGATGAGCAGCCGTTATTTGGGCTTTGGGGATAAAGAAGCGGTAGACGGTGCCGCAGTAGATGCCATGAGGGGCATGTTGGATTACATAGATATTAAAGGAACAGTCATTATTGGCGAAGGGGAAAAAGACGAAGCCCCCATGCTTTTTAGCGGTGAAAAAGTCGGGAGTTATATTGAAGATGCCCCCGAAATGGATATCGCCGTTGATCCCATTGACGGGACTCGGCTGGTTGCCTATGGTCTTCCGAATGGCATTGCGGTTATGGCAGCTGCGGAACATGGACAGATGGCATCATTACCCACATTTTACTGCAATAAATTGGCAGTCGGTCCTGAATTAAAAGGGCGATTGGATATCAACGCTCCAATAAGGGAAAATCTAAAAGTGGCAGCAGCGGTTCTGAACGTTGAAGTGAGTGAAATAACAGTGGTGATCTTAAACAGGGATCGCCATAAAGAGATCATAGATGAAATAAAAAAATCCGGGGCCCGTATTAAATTGATCAGCGATGGAGATATTGCAGGATCAATAGCCACAGCAACACCGGAAAGCGGTGTGAATATCTACATCGGAATTGGTGGCTCTCCCGAAGGGGTATTGGCCGCAGCGGCTTTAAGAACACTTGGCGGTGAGTTACAAGTCAAACTTTGGGCTCAGAGAGAAGAGGAAAAGCAACAGCTGACCGAAGAGGGTTGGGATTTTGAAAAAGTATATCGTACCCAGGACTTAGTGGGCGGAGAACATGTCATTTTTGCCGCTACCGGAGTAACAAAAGGCGATTTTCTCAACGGTGTCCGATTTGTCCACGGAAAAGCCATAACGGAATCCATCGCCATGAGAATGCCCAGCGCCACAGTTCGATACATAACGACGCATCATGATTTGAAAAAAAAGACCATTCGGCTCAAATCGTCCAGCGGTGATGAAAAATATATCGATATCCTGCATTAGAATAATGGATCAGCAGCAAAAGAGAAGAGGGTGGTTTGCGAAAAGCCACCTTTTTTTTGATATACAGGGAATTGGTTCAGAACAAATAGGTGACTGAGCGGTAGCTTAGGAGGAAGCTTTTCATGAATGACTTTTGGATATTTATTGTTGTTGGGTTTCTGGCTCAAATAGTGGATGGGGCGCTTGGTATGGCTTACGGTGTGACATCAAATTCCATGCTTTTGGGTCTTGGAGTTTCTCCGGCTATTTCCAGTGCCAGTGTTCATTTTGCGGAAATTTTCACAACCTTGATTTCAGGGATTTCACATTTGAAATTGGGAAATGTTGATCAAGCCTTGTTTAAAAAATTAGTGATTCCGGGAATTATTGGAGGAATAATAGGGGCCTATCTTCTGATACAAATTCCATCATCGGTTATTAAACCCATCATCGGGATTTATTTAGGTTTGATGGGGGTCAGGATCCTGATGAAAGCCTTTTCTTCAATGGAAAAGTCACGAGAGTATTTTGTGAAAAACCGCTTTTTCTACCTTTTGGGTCTAATGGGAGGTTTTTTCGATGCCATGGGTGGCGGGGGGTGGGGTCCCATTGTCACAACAACGCTTGTGGCCGATGGTAAAAATCCCCGCCAAACTATCGGGAGTGTTAATGCTTCAGAGTTTTTTGTGACGGTTGCGGAAGTCATGGCGTTTTTAACCCTCATTTCTCAATTCAACTGGTTTGTGATTGGGGGACTGATCATTGGCGGCGGTTGTGCTGCTCCTGTTGCGGCGTTAATCACAAAAAGATTAAAATTCAAAGCCCTCATGCTGATTTTGGGAACTGTGATTATCGGCTTAAGTATCCGAACGGTCATTCTGTCCTTTTAAGGAGAAATGGGTGGAAGCACTACCCACCCAAGATTGAGTTGTATTTATCTCTTGCGGATGAACGGTTAAAAACTCAAAGATTAAGCAGTAAAGTAAGCATGAACCCTTTTCAGTTCCTGTATGATGGGGATATTTTGTGGACAAAGGGATTCACACAAACCGCATTCAACACATTGAGCGGCATCATGTTGACTTTTTATCAAGAAATCCTTGTACTGATTAGCATACTTTTCCTTATCTTGGTACATATGTGCCTTATTATAGAGGTCAAATATCATTGAGATACTTATCTTTTGAGGACATCCGTTGCAATAATCGCATCCTGTACATTTGATTTTGATTTTTTCCATGTATAATTTCCTGACCTTTTCTACCAAAGCGAGTTCTGATTCATTTAAAACACCGGCTTTTGCACGATTAAAGATGTTGATGTTTTCCTCGAGTTGCTCCATGGTGCTGACGCCACTGAGAATCACATTCACCTCTTCAAAGTTATAAAGCCATGAAAAGGACCATTCCACAGGATTTCTTTTGAGTGGGGCACTGTTCCAAAGTTCAATGATATCTGGTGAAGGTACCCTTGCCAAACTTCCTCCCCTTAAAGGTTCCATAATCACCACGGGAATATCTTTCGAATAGGCATATTTCAAGCCCTTTAAACCAGCTTGATATTCTTGATCGAAAAAATTAAGCTGAATTTGACACATTTCCCAATCGTGATAATCAATAATCCCTTTAAAAGTATCAAAATTATCGTGAAAGGAAAAGCCGGCGAATCTGATTTTCCCCTTTTTTTTCATTTCCTCCAGAAAGCCCGTTGCATTTAGTTCTTTCATCATTTCCCATCTTTCCTTGCTCATGGCGTGAAGAAGGTAGAAGTCGACGTGATCGGTTTGAAGCCTTTCCAGTTGTTCATCCAGATATTTTTCAAAATCGGCATAGGCTTTAATCAACCAGACAGGGGACTTGGTAGCAAGTTTTGTTCTCTTTCGATATCCGTCTTTCAGCGCCTTTCCAACCACAATTTCACTTTTCCCGTTGTGATATGGGTATGCCGTGTCGATATAAGTAACACCGTTATCTATGGCATATCTGATCATTTTTATTGCTTCTTGTTCATCAATGTCCTCCGGTTTTGCCGTTTCCATAAGCGGTAATCTCATACATCCCAGTCCAAAACAAGATGTTTCTATACCCAATTTTTTAAATTGTCTTTTATGCATCGCAATCACCTCACCCCTATTTTACACAAAACAGGAGATTATTCCAAAACCGAAATAAAATAATCTCTCTTTTCCGGTCTTATGTGTTATAATCCTCATTGTGAAATTTACCACAAAGAGGTGAACATCCAAATGATTGAGAAGATACCCAAGCCGGTGGCCAGACGATTGGCCATTTATTATAGATTGTTGAAAGAATATTCAAAATTGGGGCTGAGTACCATTTCTTCATCTTCCATGGGAGAACGACTTAATCTGAAGTCTAGTCAGATCAGAAAAGACTTATCTTATTTTGGCGGGTTTGGGAAACGAGGTACAGGGTATAAAGTGATGGAGTTGATGAAAAGTATCGAAAGGATTCTGGGCATAGATCAAGCGTGGCATATTTTAATTATCGGTGCCGGAAAAATCGGAATGGCTTTGGTCAATTATTCCGGACTGTCGCAGGATGGTTTCGTCGTAAAAGCCATCGTTGATGCCGATAAGGATAAGATTGGAACCCTGATTGACACGCAACTTGTGGTAGAAGATGTTAGAAAGATGGGTCAAATTATCCAAGAGAAAAAGATAGACATCGGTGTTTTATGTGTCCCGCCCGATGTGGCCCAAAAAACGATTAACGAAGCTTTGAAATGTGGAATAAAGGGAATCATCAATTTTGTTCCCAAACGATTAGAAGTTCCGGAAGATGTGATGGTTGAAGATGTTCAAATATCCCTCTCCTTTAAGGCTCTCTCCTTTCGTATGGTCCATAATGGAAAATAGAAACGATTTCTGCTTTCTTCATGATATAATCGGGCAGAAATTCTAACTTCTTCAGAGGTGACTGTTATGAGATTTTCAAAGTTATACGCTCCCACGTTAAAAGAGGCGCCATCGGATTCTGATCTGGTCAGTTATGAATACCTGGTAAGAGGCGGATTTATCAGAAAAGTGGCCGCAGGCATTTTTACCTATCTGCCCCTTGGTAATACCGTTCTTCAAAAAATTACCAAAATTGTTCGAGAAGAGATGGACCATGCCGGGTGTCAGGAATTATTGATGCCCATTGCGCAACCTGCCAATATTTGGAAAGAATCAGGTCGATGGGATGATTACGGACCTGAAATGATGAAATTGCAAGACCGTCACAACCGGTCTTTTACCCTTGGACCAACACATGAGGAAATGATAACCGTTACTGTTAAAAATGAATTGGTGAGTTATAAAGAGCTTCCAAAAAACCTCTATCAAATCAATACCAAATACAGAGATGAAATCCGCCCCAGATTTGGCCTTCTGAGAGCCAGAGAGTTTATCATGAAAGATGCTTACAGCTTTCACACGGACGAAGCCTCTTTGGATGAAGTCTATCAGCAGATGTACCAGGCTTACGAAAGAATTCTGGAAAGAATGGGACTGGATTATATGGCGGTCGAAGCAGACTCCGGTGCCATCGGTGGAAGCGATACGCATGAGTTTGTTATTCTGGCTGAAAACGGCGAATCCCCATTACTCACATGTAAAGCATGCGGATATCGTGCAACGGATGAGAGAGCCCAGTATCAAGCTCAATACGATTATCCTGATGAAGTATTAGTCGACATCGAAGAAGTCAGCACACCTGACCAGAAGACCATTGAACAGATTTCTGCTTTTCTGAAAGTTGAAAAACAAAGAATCGTCAAATCTCTCCTTTTTAAAGGGAAAACAGGATACATTCTGGCATTGATTCGAGGGGATTTGGAAATCAATCTGGCTAAGTTGAAAGCCATCGTGAACGACCAAACATTGGAGTTAGCACAACCGGATGATGTACTAAAGGAGTTTTCAACCCCTATCGGTTTCATTGGACCTGTTGGACTTGAAAAAGAGGGATTGAAAATCATTGCGGATCTAAGCGTTAAGGGATTGAAAAACTTTGTCACCGGGGCTATGAAATGGGATAAACATTTCATCAATGCCAATGTAGATCGAGATTTTCATGTGGATAGTTGGCAGGATATCAAAATGGTTACGAAGGGGGATGCTTGCCCCAATTGTTCGAACCCCTTGGAGGAAACACGGGGAATAGAAATGGGTCAAGTTTTCAAGTTGGGTCAAAAATATTCAAAATCCCTAGATGCGAATTTTACCGATGAAGAAGGAAATAAGTGGCCCTTTTTCATGGGTTGTTATGGCTGGGGCATTTCAAGAAGTATAGCCGGAGTTGTAGAACAGCTTCATGATGAAAACGGAATCCTATGGCCTCTGTCATTAGCCCCCTATCATATCATCATCACCTTGATTAACCCCAAGGATACGGCTCAAACTCAAGCTGCCGAAGCGATTTATCAGTTGCTGAGAAAATCAGGCGAAGAAGTTTTGTTGGACGACAGAGAAAATTCTCCGGGATCAAAATTCAAGGATGCCGATCTGATCGGAATTCCCATCCGAATAACAATTGGCAAAGGCATTCAAAATGCCAAGGTTGAATTGAAATTAAGAAACCATTCTCAAAAACAAGAGATTTGCATATCGGAAGGTTTTGATCTGCTCTTGCAGGAGATCATGAAGGCAAAAGCGTCATATGACCCAAGAAAACGAGTATAATCAAGACATGAAAAATCATACCCCCCCTCATTTTTCTTATTTGTGTAAAGCCACCAAAACGGGGGTTTTGCGTTTTTTATCTCACAGAGAATGGATTACAGCAACAGAACGGACCATGAGAAGGGCATCGTTTCCGATATGGTTTACGTTAGGCTTTCACCCAAAACCTAAATTGACTTTTTCAAGGGCGCTGCCTACTGGCTTGATTTCGCAAGCAACTTATTTTGTTGTTCGTTTAACAGTTGAATACCATTCAACTGCCGATTTGATCAGCCGATTTAATGCATCATCAACGAACGGACTTAAAATAAAAGGTATGTGGCTTTTGAACCCAGGAGAAAAATTCAACCAATATTTAGATCTTTGGTCATTCCGGTTAATCATTAAAGATCAACTAACAGCAGAAAAAGAACTCATTCTTCAACGTTTGATTGAGAATAGTGCGTTGGAAACGAAGTGTGTGGTTCTTGATAAATCCTTTTTTATGATAGAATATAAAACAGTGGAAAAAAAATGGTTGGATTACAGAGATATCTTGCAAAGTCTTTACAACGAAAGGTTCCCAAGATTATTCTATTTGCCCTTACTGAGGGAGGTCTATTGTAATCGTGATACCTGTGTTCCCGTGAGTAACTTGTTTGAACTGCGTGGGAGGCAATGATGTCAAAAAAAGTATTGGTCGTTGATGATTCTCCTGTTTTGAGGAATATTATCGTGTTCAATTTAAAAAAAGCCGGTTATGAAATCCAACAAGCTGTGGATGGGGTGGATGGTTTAGAAAAAATGCGTGAATTCAAACCCGACATGGTCGTATTGGACATCATGATGCCAAGGCTGGATGGTTTTGGTGTTTTGGAGGAAAAATCAAAGGATGAAGCCATCCATTCTATACCGGTTATGATATTAACCGCTAAAGGTGGCGAAGATGATAAAGACAAGGCTATTTCATTAGGTGCTTTAGGCGTATTAACCAAGCCGTTCAGTCCCAAACAGCTGATTTCTTCAGTAAAAGAGGTGATTGGTGATGCCTCTTAAAAAAAGGCTTGAAGAGCTGTTGAAAAGGATCGAACAGATCTCGGATGCAAATCATGAGACAGTTATTAATCAGGGAAATGAATCGGATAATGGAGAAGAATACATTATTAAAGTGTTAGACCAAGGAATTGAAAGACTCGAAAACGAACTGGTAAATTACAAAAATCAGCTTGAAGAAAGTTCCATCATGTTAGAAACTCAATTAGAAGAAATTTCTAAGACATACGAAGAGCTGTCAACTTTGTACGAAGTGACAAAGATTTTATCCCATACCCTTGATCCCGTTTCAGTTGGAGAACGACTGATTGAATCCATCAGAAACTCCATTCCCGCTGAAGGGATTGGTATCTATTTTTCATATTTGGATGTAGAAGAGTTTTTTTATTCGGTAAATCAGGAATCCACTTTGCAAAACACCCTGGAATATTGTAAAAATTTTGTGGAAGAGTATCTCTCAAAAGATTCCGTTAAGATTTTAATGTTGGATGGAGAAAAACTGAGAGAATTTGGCCTCTCTGACACCATTCGTTCGATGATCATTATCCCCATCAGCTCAACTGAAAAGTGCTATGGCGGAATCGTTCTTGCGAACAGAGAACTGGGAAGCATTTTTACAGCAGGGGACAGAAAATTATTGGAATCGATTGCCAATCAGATTCATTTTAGCATCGAAAACTTTATCTACCTGGAAGAGAAAATTGAGCAGGAAAGATTACGAGAACAAATTAACATCGCCAAAGAAATCCAAAGAAGCCTGTTGCCCTCACAGATCATTCAGCCGGAAAGAACACAGATTGCAGCAAGTTTTTCACCTGCTGTAGAGGTTGCCGGGGATTATTACGATGTTTTTTTATTGAAGGAAAAGATCTTCTTAATTGTTGCCGATGTTTCCGGAAAAGGTATTCCAGCTTCGTTGTTAATGAGTTCCTTTCGTTCAGCGGTAAAAATCATGGTCCACGATTCTCACTCATTACCGGAATTGGTCTCGAAAGTGAATGATCACATCGCTCAAAATGATATCACAGACAGATTTGTGACTTCCATGTTTGTACTTTTAGATCAAAAAACAGGTGTTTTTAAGTACTCAAACGCTGGACATGACCCGATTATTTTGTATCGAAAAGAACAAGACGAGTTTTTTGAAATCAGCAATGACGGCATTCCGATAGGCATTTTTGAAAATCAAAGTTATGAAGAAGACTCTTTTTTACTCGAATCAGGAGATGTTTTCGTCATTTACACCGATGGGATTCCAGAAGCCAGAAATGAAAATAAGGAAGAATTCGGCTTTTCAAGAATGAAAAAGGTGATTAAAGACAATCATGAACGAACAGCAGTGGAAATCAAAGATGCACTCTTGGAAGCCATGGAACGATTTGTTGCAAATGCAAAACAACACGACGATACAACTTTTATTGTTGTTAAATACATATAAATTAAAAACCGAAGGAGGTTTTATCTTTGTCTGGACATAATAAATGGGCAAACATTAAGCATCGAAAAGGGGCTCAGGACAAAAAGCGTTCCGCTCTCTTCAACAAAATCATCAGGGAATTAACCGTTTCTGCAAGAGAAGGGGGTGGCGATCCGGATTCAAACCCCAGATTAAGGGTGGCAGTGGATAAGGCCAGGGATGCCAACATGCCAAAGGACACCATGGAAAAAGCCATTAAAAGAGGTACTGGAGAACTCGAAGGTGTAGAATATGTTGAAATTACCTACGAAGGCTATGGTTCTGCTGGCGTTGCCATGTTAGTCACAACTGTCTCAGATAATAAAAACAGGACAGCCCAAGAGGTTCGGCATGTTTTCAGTAAATACAACGGAAATATGGCAGAATCAGGTGCCGTGGCTTGGATATTTGAAAAAAAGGGTACGATGACAGTGGATAAAGAGTTGATTGCAGATATGGATGAATTCATGATGACTGCCATTGAAACCGGTGCCGAAGACATCGATGACAGTGCAGATCCGGTTTCTGTAACCACCGCACCTGAGGACATGATGCAAGTTGCAGATGCGCTTAAAGCAGCGGGATACACACCGAAGGACGTGGAATTTTCGTATCTTCCCAAAAACAGCGTAGCCGTAGAAGGAAGAGATGCGGAGAAGGTTTTAAATCTCATATCAAAATTGGAAGATCTGGATGATGTTCAAAATGTTTATGCCAATTTTGATATTGACGATGCTGAAATGGAAAGGATCATGGAAACTCTTTAAGGATTCAGTGAACGCTGTTTTTGATTTACATTTGCACACAACCTATTCTGACGGGGAGCAATCCCCGGAAGGATTGTTAAAAATACTCAAGGCAAATCAAGTCACTCATTTTGCTTTGACGGATCATGATAACATGGCTCCATTTGATGATATAAAAAGGGCAGCTCTCGAAGCCGGCATGCATGTGGTACCTGGGATTGAAATTTCTTCGGTATATAAAGATGTAGAAGTTCATATCTTAGGTTATTGTTTTGATTGGCGATTTCCGCTTTTAAGATCTTTTATTGAAGAACGCCTCGTTTTGAGAAAAGAGAGAGCCCTTTTGATCATTGAGAGGTTACAGAATAAGGGTTACCTCTTTTCAGCTGAGGACTTTGAAAAATTAATGAATAGACGTTACGTTGGAAGACCGCAGATTGCACAGTTATTATTCGAATATGGTTATGTTTCTGATCCCAAAGAGGCGTTTACAGAAGCTTTTATTGGGGACACGAGTTGTAAAGCCATTACGTATCAATTGAAAACAGTAGAAGAAGCATTAACCATCATCAAGCAAGCTGGAGGTCTTGCGTTTTTGGCTCATCCGGGTCTGTTTAGCTCTGAAAGCAACCAAGCAGATGGGATGAACAAATACGATTTGATGCGTTTTGTAGAGATGGGGATAAACGGCATTGAGGTTTTTCATCCCAGACATTCAAAATCACAGATCCAAAGGTATATCAGTTTTATTGCAAATCACCAATTATTGCTCAGTATGGGTACGGATTATCACCGGGGATGTTATAAGCCCAATACTTACGCATTCAATTGGAGCAACTACACAAAGGATGTTTTGTCATGGATAGTGTAAAAAGCAAAGCTCTTTTTTTCATGTTTCTCTTTGTTTTGTTGCCAATGATGAGTGTTTTTTCGCAGGAAGAACCTTTCGAGGATTTAGATTGGCAGTTGCTTTATCCGGATGAGATTTTAAAGGAAGCCAGTGCTGAAATAGATTTTTCTACCGGTTTTTTTCTTTCCGGAGAACCAGCTATTGGATCTTATTTTCAACTGAATCCTCAGATGCATTTTTTAATCTTTGACGGAAAATTCAACATAACGGTTGAACAAAAAAGCGATCCGTTTGGAACGTATTTTGATTTGGCAAATAAAGAAGTATCTGATTATTTTGATTTTACATCTGTAAAATACAAGAATCTCATTTTTTACTTTGGCTTGGACAACAGATTGAATTCAAAAATGGTTTTTCTTCCAAGAATGGATTTTAACAGAAAATATATCCATTTTGAATATAGCAATCTGGACTGGCAATTGGATATCAAGTCGCCTGAATGGAGCGGGTGGGCTTTTGATTTATCAACGCCGTCTCTTAATTTAGGCGATTGGGGTATTCGATTGGATGCAGATGCCTTTATTGACAATTCAGCATCCACCACCTATGCCATTTCTGGAGGACCGGGGGTTTGCTACAAAGATTTCTTTATCGCTCCTTATGTTGGTTATGAGCATTTTGGGCTTCATACTTCACAATTGGAAGAATGCGATCCGATTTTTGATGCGATGTCCGACCGTGTGGTTTATGGCATGAATATCGCCTATGAAAAGGATAAATTAGCCCTCAACGGTGGATTTCAATACGTTACTGAGCTGACCCCTTTTCTTAGCGTGAAATTGGGTCCTTTGGAATTCAGCACGGGAAAAGCATTGTTTTTAGCCCATGAGAATCCCGGCAGGCGATGGTGGGCTGATGTATACTGGAATTTTGAAATCGATGGTTTTTTGAGCAACATTGGTTTTTCCAATGAAACGAACTACAACGACATGTGGACCAGTTCTTTTTTTGCCGATTTCGAATTTCGAGTATATGAGAATCTGTTCTTGGATATCCGTTTGATAAAGGAAGAGAATTGGTTGTTTAAAATGGGTGCCAGATATCACACGCAATTAGAATTTTATTGATCAAATGATTGGTAAAAACTGGAGGAAAAGAAATGATTGAAAAAATAACAGATCCCGAATTTGACTGGTTTGTCGAAGAGGTAAAAAAGAAACTCAATCTTGATTTAAGCGGGTATAAGCCTCATAGGGTAAAAAGAAGAACCGATATTCTTTTAAGAAAAAACCGAACGGAATCCTATAGAGACTATATGAAGCTAATCCTATCGGATGAAGATAAGAAAGAAGAATTTCTGGATAAACTCACCATCAACGTGACGGAATTTTTCAGAAATCCTGAAAAATGGAAGGCGCTGGAAAAAAAATACATTCCCCAGAAATTAAAGGAATCAGGCCCCAGGCTCAAGATATGGAGTGCCGGCTGTTCCAGTGGAGAAGAGCCCTATACTTGGGCAATACTCCTTGAAGAATT
>ERZ795057.1385-NODE-1385-length-21142-cov-6.648267_pt1 | contig 21142 bp, 19 predicted proteins | sample MGYA00375141_ERZ795057 | MGnify/ENA primary metagenome ERZ795057 (study PRJEB30186, sample SAMN05720163) | activated sludge metagenome | isolation source: Anaerobic digester | place: Hong Kong | collected 2015-01-26 ... | reverse complement strand
CTTCTGATCTTCTAATATTCTAATCTTCCATTCAGCCCTTCCCCCTGGTTCCCCACGTTTTCGACGAGCAGATCCTGTCGTGAGATTTCAATGGCCTTGAGGAGAGTTTTGTCGATATCCCTGATGATGGGGTAGAATCCTTCTTCACCCAGGATATTCCGTGCAATGTAGGCTTTGAGCTGGGTAGCAATCACGACTCCCGAGAGTCTGAGCCCTTCCTGATCGGCCGGCACGCCCCGGGAGGCGGCAAAGCCCACGAAGCTGTTCAGAATGCCCACCTTGTCGAGATAAGCGGCGATATCCATGGCGCCCCCCAGTTTGGTGAGGGTTTCACGGTGCTGATCAGAATACTGGAAGGCATACTGATAGACCAGCTGCTTCTGGTAGAGTTTTTCAAAGTAATCTGAGTTGCCGGAAGTATCTGCAGGTACGAAGAAGTCGGGCATGATCCCTCCGCCACCGTAAACGGTACGCCCTTTCTTGGTCTGGTATCGCAGGGAATCAGCGAATTGAATACTGTCGGCGCTGCTGAACTCTCCGTGTTCCATGCGGGCAAAAAGGTCTTCGAAGTACCTTTCATTTCCCTCTTCGTAAGATTTCTGGATGCTCCGGCCACTGGGGGTATAATAGCGGGCGACGGTCAGCCTGATGGCCGATCCGTCGGCAAAGGGGATCTGTTCCTGGACGAGTCCCTTTCCGAAGGAACGGCGGCCGATGACAATGCCCCGGTCGTTGTCCTGGATGGCCCCGGCAAAGATTTCACTGGCCGATGCCGAGAATTCATCAATGAGCAGGAAAAGGCTTTTGTCAGCCCAGGCATTGCGCGCATTGGCTGTGTATACCTTCTTTGGCTGTGACTTGCCCTGCGTGTACAGGATGGTCTCCCCTTTTTCCAGGAAGTCGTTGACTATCCTGATGACCGCCGTCAGGTATCCCCCCGGGTTCCCCCGCAGATCGACGATGATCCTGGAAGCCCCCGCCTTGTCGAGTTTTTCCATCGCACGCGTAAATTCCTGGTAGGTCTGTTCCGCAAACCGGCTTATCTTGATAAAACCCGTGTGGTCATCAATCATGTAAGAGACATCCACGCTGTATATGGGGATCTCCCCGCGGGTGATGTCAAACTCCAGGTTGTTGCGAAATCCTTTCCGCTGAATGGTCACTTTCACATGGGTTCCTTTCTTCCCGCGCAACAGCTTCAGGACCTCCTCATTTTTAATGCCGGTGCCGGCCACCAGGGTGTCGTTGACTTCCACAATGCGGTCCCCGGCCAGAATTCCCAGTTTGGAAGATGGCCCCCCCGAGATCACATCAACGATCATGATGGTGTCTTCCTGGATCGAGAACTGCACCCCAATTCCCGAAAAATTGCCCTGCATCTCCTCCTCTACGCCTTGCATTTCCCTGGCAGGTATGTAGGTCGTGTGGGGATCCAGATTCTCCAGAAGCGCCGGAATCGAATTTTCGACGATCTCTGCGGTATTGATGGTATCTACATAGGCCGATTCGATCAGTTCTATGATGTGGTTCAGTTTATTCCCCGGTGCGGAATCCCGGCTCACCGGGGAGAGGGGACGACGGTGAAAGGAGGAGCCGATAAGGACTCCCAGGGCCAGAGTGACCGCCAGTATCAGGGGATAAAAAACCGGATTTCGCTTGTTCATTTTTCAGTAATTAAATCAGTGTCTACTTGAACCACTTCGATGCCGGCCCGGTTCAACAGCTGGATGCCATCATCGAGACGGTAGTTCTCGGTGAAGACCACCCTGCGGATCCCGGCCTGAATGATCAGCTTGGAACACTCCAGGCAGGGGGAGGAGGTCACATACAGGGTTGCACCCTCACTGCTGTTGCCCGATTTGGCCACCTTGGTGATCGCATTGGCCTCGGCATGTAAAACGTACGGCTTGGTACGGTTGTTCTCATCTTCGCAGTTATTCTCAAATCCCGAGGGCGTCCCGTTGTACCCGTCCGAAATGATCATTTTGTTTTTAACCAGCAATGCCCCCACCTGCCGGCGCCGGCAATAGGAATTCTGCGCCCAGATGGCGGCCATCCGTAAATAACGCTGATCCAGCAGGGATTGTTTTTCTTCAGGTGTCATGGCTTCTTCTTTTATGGGTACCCCCCCGGGGTGAATCGTTACAAATGTAAACTGTTTTCAAAAAAAAAACGGAGTAAAATCACTTTCACTCCGCCTGGACATGGTTATCCGGATATGTAGTTGGGACTAATTCCGCTATTTTTTAATCAGCAGCCAGGTGTCGGCATACTTGGGGTAGTTCTGCCTGATCTGGAGGAGCCTTTCCCGCGCGGCGGCCTCATTGCTGTAAGAATCGACGGTAACCCGGTAGTAACCGGTCTCACTCTGCACGATGATTGGCGTAAAACCTTCTGAAATAAGCGTTTGCCTGAAATTTTTGGCATTGTCCATATTACTGAAGGAGCCGGTGATGATGAAATAACTGTTGGTGGTTTGCTCTTCGGGCTGGGTAAAGGTGATGGCTTCCTGCCTGACGGTCACAGGTTTTTCTTCTGCTACCGGCTGTGTGGGGGCAGGCTTTGATTCCGGAACGGTAAATACCTTCGGAGGAACCGCAGGCGCTGCCGCCTCCTGCTGCGAGGCCGGGGTATAGGGGGTGGTCGCTGCTTTCTTTGACGACTTGCACGATCCAAGGGCTAAAACGCCTATCACGGCAAAGAACACTAATTTTCTCATGGCTGTCTCAATTTTTACTGTCCTTAATGCTGCAAAAATCACCTGACTTCACCCCGTGAAATCCCGGGGGAAAGGAGAACTGGCCCATACCTGGCCTTTTCTGCATGAACTCTGCCGTGTAAAATTAGTTAATACTCAATCGCTGTGTTTATTAGATGAGGACAAGTTTTGCACATTCAGTCGTTTGTAACCCTCCTGCGGTGGTACTTTGGTGTTAATATCACCGGGCAGGGAGAGCCAACCTGTTCATAATCAATTAAAAATTACTGTCAGCAGGAGTGCCGGTCATTTGAGGGGGAGGGGGAGTTCGAGGGGTTGGCCGGGTCGGGTCAGCAGGTTAACCCATTGCCAGGGTTTTCCCAGTTCCTGTGCCGCGATACGCAGGATCACGGAGCTGCGTGCAGGCAGGGAACTGACCTTTCCGGGCTGGGCCGCCGGGGCCAGCTCGAAGGAAAGGTCGCTGAGGTTGATCAGCTGCAGGGTGAGGGTTTTACCGTCGTCGGCGATCACCCTTTGAGAAACGGAAGCCCTGACCAGTTTTTCAAGCCATAGTGGTTCGCCCATGAGCAGATTCCGGAACCAGGCCACGGTACGCCGGTCATCCAGGGCTTCCCTGATGGCTTCTGCGTTTCTTTCCCTGGCAAAAACCAGGGTGATGGGCCTGCGTTCCAGCTTCTCAAGCTGCAAAAAGTTCAGGATGGGATCATGGACATCGGAATTGGCGAAGAGGGTGAGGTTTTTGTCGCGGGCCCAGGTGAGCACTTCGGGATACCATTCGTTATGGTTGACCACCTCCATGCCGGTGAAAAGGCCCTCCTGGTAGAGGGCTTCGTGTTCGGGCATCCAGACTGCCCCGTCGGGTGCCTGCGCTTTCCAGCCGGGATGGTTCCATAAAACAAAAGCCCCCTGTGCCTTGGCTTCCCGCAGGGAGGCGATATAATCCTCATTCAGGATTTTCGCCTCATCTTTCACGAAAAGGGCGTTGAAATGCCCCGGAGGCATCCCCTTGGTGATCTCGGTGCCCCTGATCAGTATCATCCCCTGGGCTTCAGCCACCTTACGGGCAATTTCCCAGGGGGCCGAAGGAGAGGGGGTGATGTGGCTGCGGTGAGGCAGGTATTCCAGGTGATCGGTGATGGCCATGGCATCAAGCCCTTCCTGCCAGGCCTCACCCACCCTCACTGTCGGCCAAACCGAACCATCGGAAAATACCGTATGCATATGAAAATCACATTTCAACACTTCATACCCTTCAACAGAGGGAATCAGGATCTCGTTTCTCACCGGCTGGGCCGTCAATGCCATCACCGCCATCAGGATGGTCGTAAGAATTAGTAGTCGCTTCATATGGTTTATCGTTTTTGAAATAGTTCTTTCATCATTCAGCTTCTTGTATGCACGTGCATTGTCTTCCTGCTGCAACCCGGTTCTGTTTCCGGAGTATGGAGGAGAGAGCCCCGCAAATCAGGGGATTTTCCTGGCGGAAATACGATTTATGGCACTGACCATTGCTTTTTCGATCTGAATCATAGGCAGGGGCTCCCTGGCAATGTAAATGACCATCAGGGTTACCTTGTTTTCCCCGCAGGCCTCATAAAAGGAGGGTTTATGAAGCCGCCAGGCTTCGCGCATCCTTCTTTTCAGGAGATTGCGGTCGACGGCCCTGCGAAAAATCCTGCGACTGACCGCGAAGGCCACCTGTGCCGGAAAGGGATGTTCACCCGGGGAGGCCATCCACACCACTTTCAGGGGATAGGCCACCAGGGAATGCCCGCTCTCGAAGAGCCGGGTGATGGTGGTGGCCGAGGTCAGCCTCTCCTCCTTACTGAAGGTGTATCTCCTGATCATCTGATGCCATCTCTCTGTGTTTGTTCCTGTTTTTTCACCGCTGCCTGTTGGTTCATCTCCGCCTGTTGATTCGCCTCCGCCTGTTGCTTCGCCTCCGCAGCTGACGAAAAAGGCCGGCATGACTGCCGGCCTTTCAAATATAGCTGCTTTGTGGCAATTACTTTGTTTTGTTGGCATTTTTAATGTACTGTTCCAGGGCCATGGTCATGGAGGGGGCTTCCGGTGTGGGCGCCTCAATGTCGGGGTTGAGCCCGGCTTCTCTGACAGCCTGCGCTGTCGTCGACCCGAAACAGGCAATCTTGGTGTCGTTCTGCTTGAAATCGGGGAAATTCTGCAGCAACGACTTGATGCCGGTCGGACTGAAAAAGACGAGAATGTCATAATGGATGTCCTTGAGGTCGGTCAGATCGCTGCAGACCGTGCGGTACAGTATCGCCGTGGTGTATTTAAAGCCTCCCTTGTCAAGCAACCGGGGAATCTCCTGGGAATGCAGATCGGAAAGGGGCAACAGATAACGCTCATCCTTGTGCTTCTTCATGATGTCGATCAGGTCGGTGGCCGACCCGTTGGCATGAAAAATTTTCCGTTTCCGGTAGACGATGTATTTCTGCAGATAGAAGGCCGTGGATTCCGAAATACAGAAATATTTCAGGGTATCGGGTATGGTGACCCGGAGTTCCTGGGCAATCCTGAAAAAATGGTCAATAGCCGTGCGACTGTTAAACAAGACGGCAGAATAATCCTCCAGGTGGATCCTGGTCTGCCGGAATTCCCGCGCAGAAATCCCTTCCACCTGGATGAAAGGCCGGAAATCTATCTTTACGGAGGTGCTTTCAGCCAGTTCGGAGTAGGGGGACTTGATGGCTGCCGGTTCGGGCTGTGTTACGAGAATCGACTTGATCTTCAATTTCTTACGTTTTAAACATTAACAATCTCCTTGACTGGTTATATCGCTTTGAGAAAGAGCAGCAACGGTAAAAATTCAAGGGTACAAAGGTATAAAAAGAGATAAAAAACAGAAAATTGTTTTTTCAATAAAATTTTGATCCCTCTTTGCAACGTCTTGAGGTAGAGAAGGACGATGATCACAAGGCCTGCCAGGAGAAAAACGGAGGGGTTACTGACGGGGGCCCAGGCGGTGAGGCAGACCACGGGAAGCAGGAGGATTCCGGTCACCTTGTTATAGTTTCTCATGGTGAAAAGGTACTCCCCGGTTTCGGGAAGGGTTTCGTTGATGAAGCCCAGAAAACGATAGAGAAACTCTTTGAGCCGGAAGAAGAGGAGGACGGCGGCGAAGCAGGCCAGGTAAAGGAGGAAACCGCTGACAGGCAGTCGGGCTCCCGAGTATTTGACGATCTGGAAGGCAAAGAGCCCCATGGTCAGTAAGAAGAATATTTCCAATATCAAGGCGCCCTGACGCAGGGAGATGTTTTGTTCGCGGAAGAGGCGAGAGGCTGCCGGATAGTTGACGGTACTCATGAAAAGGGCGGAGAGGTATTTGCCGAAGGCGTTCCGCACGGCCGCTCCCAGGAGGAGGATCAGCAGCACCACGCCGGTGAGCCAGTCAGAGGAGCTTTGACGGAACGGGGTGGCAGGAAGCTCCAGGGAAGCATCAAGGGGAGAGGGCCTGGGAATCTCTTTGATTTCAATGGGTTGGATGTATCTTGAGGAGTCGATGAGCAGGGATTGCTCTTCTTTCCACCGCCGTGCGCGCTCCCTGGCCAGGCGGGCCATTTCGGCCTTGTCTGCGACTTGCCGGGTCGTCATCTGCTGAATGTTCTGCTCCGGCATGGAAGCCATCCCGGCCCGGGATCCTCCCGCAAGCAGATGGGCCGCAAAATAATAACTGTTGCCTGAATGTATCATCTCCCCTTTTCCGCTGCAAAATTAGTGAAAAAAGGATGATCCCTCAACAGTTCTCATATTCATAGATTTCCATCAGCCTGATCAGTTCTTCCAACTCCTCTTCGTTGTCCGATTCCAGCTGGTTTTCGATGATCTCGAGAAACCGTCTGAGCGCTTCGCGGTATTCTTCTTCCGTTTCTAACCGTTTCTTCATAATCAATGTGCATCCAACCAGTTGCCGGCGGCTTTCATTTCTACTGTAAGGGGAACCTTCAGTTTCACCGCCGATTCCATCTCTTTTCTAACAATTTGCTGAACCAGATCCAGTTCCGGTTTCAGGACATCGAAATTCAACTCGTCGTGCACTTGAAGGACCATCCTGGAACGGAGTCCCTCTTTTTCGAACTCCCTGTGGATGTTGATCATGGCGGCCTTTATGATGTCGGCAGCCGATCCCTGTATGGGTGTATTGATGGCATTCCTTTCGGCCATACCGCGCACTACCTGATTATTTGAATTGATATCAGTCAGATAACGCCGCCGGCCCATAATTGTTTGCACATACCCCTCTTTTCTTGCCATTTCGATCGACAGGTCCATATATTCCTTAACGCGGGGGAAACTCGCGAAGTAGCCGTCGATGAGCTCTTTGGCCTCCGTGCGGGGAATGTTGAGCCTTTGGGAGAGGCCGAAGGCTGAGATGCCGTAGATGATCCCGAAGTTGGCGGTTTTGGCTTTCCGCCGCATGTCGGAGGTCACCTCCTCCACGGGAATCCTGTATATCTTAGCGGCAGTAAGGGCGTGTATATCCTGGTGGCGGGCAAAGGCCTCCATCATCTGGGGATCTTCACTCAGGGCTGCCATGATCCGCAGTTCAATCTGGGAATAGTCGGCCGACAGAAAGAGATGGTTCTCGTCGGAAGGGATAAAAGCCCTGCGGATCTCCCTGCCGTTTTCATCGCGGATGGGGATATTCTGCAGATTGGGATTGTTGGAACTGAGCCGCCCTGTGGCCGTCACCGCCTGGTTGTACGAGGTGTGAATCTTTCCTGTGCGGGGATTGATCAGTGTCGGCAGGGTCTCCACATAGGTGTTCAGCAGCTTCCTCAGGCCCCTGTAATCCAGAACCTTCTCCACGATAGGATGTCGGTCCTTCAGCTGCGCGAGTACCTCCTCGTTGGTGGTATATTGGCCGGTTTTGGTTTTTTTGGCATAGGGGTCGATCTTCAGCTTCTCGAAGAGGACATCCCCCAGTTGTTTGGGCGAAGAGACGTTAAACTCCACTCCGGCAAGGGTGAGGATCTCCTCCTCCAGGGCGATGATCTGCAGGCGGAGTTCGCCGGCATACTCATTGAGGGCCCGGGTGTCGATGCGTACACCCGTAAACTCCATATCGGTCAGTACCGGCACCAGGGGCATCTCCAGCTCATTAAAAAGCTTGTCCAGATCGTTCTCTCCCAGAAGGGGCTCCAGGAATTTCTTGAGCTGGAAGGTGAGGTCAGCATCCTCGCAGGCATAATCCCTCAGTTTTTCACGATCGACCGAGCGCATGGTGATCTGGTTGCGGCCACGGGGCCCGATGAGTTCTTCCGTGGGGATCTTCCTGTAGCCCAGATATGTTTCGCAGAGGTAATCCAGGTTGTGTTTCCACTCGGGCTGAAGCAGGTAGTGGGCCAGCATGGTGTCGAAAAGGGGGCCTTTGACTTCCAGTCCGTACTGCCGGAGCATCAGCAGGTCATATTTGATGTTCTGGCCTGTTTTCAGGATGGCAGGGTCCCCGAAGACCTCCCTGAATTCGGCCACCACCTTTTCGGCCTCTTTCCGGTCGGAAGGGATCAGGACGCAATAGCCTTCATGAAGCCGGTAGGAAAAGGAGATACAGACCAGTTCTGCAGAATGGGGGTCGAGGCCGGTGGTTTCGGTGTCGAAGCAGAACTCCTTTTGAACCGATAGTTCGGCACGGAGGCTGGCGCGTTGCATCTCATTCTCCACAAGGAAATAGTGGTGGGGGGTGGTTTCCAGGGTGGCGGATGCGGCCCCTGCAGGACCGGTGGGGGCTGCCGCCACGGGGGCTTCCAACCCGAAAAGGGTCCCCTGGACGGGCTGCTGAGCTTCCCTGCCTTTCTGAACCGCTTCTTTCAATTGCAACCGCTCAGCCAGATTCCTGAATTCCAACTCCTCAAAAAGGTTCTTCAGCGCCTGATGATCGGGCTCTTCCCTTCTCAGCTTTGCGGGCTCAAACGCCACCGGTACATCCAGAATGATGGTGGCCAGTTCCTTCGACAGGCGCACCTGCTGCTCGAACTCCCGCAGGTTCTCCTGCTGCTTCCCTTTGACCTTGCCGAGGTTCGCATAAATCGCGTCGATGCCCCCGAATTCGCTGATCAGTTTAACGGCGCCCTTGGGACCTATACCGGGGCACCCGGGGATGTTGTCGCTCGAATCACCCATCAGTCCCAACAGGTCAATGACCAGCTGCGGCGAATCCACTTCGAAATTCTGCCTCACCTCTTCCACACCCCAGATCTCATGGTCATTTCCCGACTTCCCGGGCTTATACATATATATGGTGTCGTTGACCAACTGCGCATAATCCTTGTCGGGTGTCATCATGTAGGTCACAAACCCTTCTCCTGACGCCCTGGTGGCCAGCGTGCCAATGATGTCGTCGGCTTCATATCCCTCCATTTCGATGAGAGGAATCCTGAAATGTTCGATCATCTGCCGGATATAGGGAATCGACTTGCGCAAATCTTCAGGCATCTCCTGACGCGTGGCCTTGTATTCGGGAAACATCTCATGCCTGAAGGTGGGCTTTGACATGTCAAACACCACCCCGATGTAGGCCGGCTTCTCATTTTCGAGCAGCTGTACCAGCGTGTTGGCAAATCCCAGCATCGCCGAGGTATTCATCCCTTTGGAGTTGTACCGGGGATTCCTGATAAAGGCAAAGTAACTCCGGTAAATCAGCGCATACGCATCTATGAGAAACAGTCTCTTCCCGGCTTCACCTGGTTTTTCCTCTTCCTGGCTCATATCTTATTCTGATCTTTATTTATTTCCGCATTCAAATCCTCTGGCCATTCTATCCTTTGATATATCATATTTTATTATTCTGACCTTCTGACCTTCTAATCTTCCTCATTATCGGTGGCGTACCATTCCGCAAAGGAGGTGACGGTTTCGGCGAGTCGTACCGAGAAAAGGGAGACTCCTTCCGGCATGAGGGGAGAGAGGATTCCGGCGATGTATGCGACCAGATTTTCGGTGGTGGGCTGGAAACCGACTACAAGCATTCTTTGGGTGGTGGAAGCCAGGGCACTGACCTGTTCTTCAGGGATCAGGCTGTTGATCATCAGCGCATGGTCAAAACGGTCAATGATCTGAGTTTTTACCAGGTTCTTCAAATCGTGAAAGTCAATGACCATTCCGTCGCGCGGGTGACCGGCTCCGTGAAAGGCCTGCCCGGTGACGGTGACCTCCAGATCGTAGGAGTGCCCGTGCAGGTTACTGCAAACCCCATCATAGTTGTACAGGGTGTGCGCCATTTCAAAATGAAACCGCTTGGTGACTCTGATTACTGCCATATTTCGGATTAAAAACGGGAATGTGAAGTTACTTAAAAATCTTTTCAGTCCAATTTATGCTACTTTTGCACGGAATACAGGTTTCAGCCTGGCGTAAGTTTTTCTTATTAAAAAGATTAAAGGGTTTTTCCATGAGAAAATGGCGTATTGAGGATTCAGCCGAATTGTACAACATCAACGGCTGGGGGATCAATTATTTTTCGATCAACGAAAAGGGGAATGTGATCGTCACGCCCCGGAAGGATGATGTCTCGGTTGACCTGAAGGAGCTGGTCGAAGAGTTGTCGCTCCGTGATGTCACCACACCTTTGCTGGTGCGTTTTCCCGACATCCTCGACAGCAGGATCGAAAAGATGGACAGCTGTTTTAAGATTGCTGCCGCCGAATATGACTACAAGGGTCAGAATTTCATCGTCTACCCGATCAAGGTGAACCAGATGCGTCAGGTGGTGGAGGAGATCGTCGACCATGGAAAGAAGTTCAACATCGGACTGGAAGCGGGTTCCAAGCCTGAGCTCCATGCGGTGATCGCCATCGATACCGACAGCGACTCCCTCATCATTTGCAACGGGTATAAGGATGAGAGCTACATTGAGCTGGCTCTGCTGGCCCAGAAAATGGGGCGCAGGATTTTCATTGTGGTCGAAAAACTGAACGAACTTAAGCTGATCGCCAAGGTGTCCAAGAGACTTAAGATCAGGCCTAATATTGGAATTCGCATCAAGTTGTCGAGTACCGGCAGTGGGAAGTGGGAAGACTCAGGTGGAGATGTGAGCAAGTTCGGGCTCAATTCGAGTGAGTTGCTCGAGGCACTTGATTACATGGAAAAGAACGGGCTGAAGAACTGTCTGCGCCTTCTTCATTTTCACATTGGCAGCCAGGTGAATAAGATCCGCCGTATCAAGATTGCCCTGAGAGAGGCTTCGCAGTTCTATGTGGAGTTGGTCAAGGCCGGCTTCAAGGTCGAATTTGTCGACATCGGGGGTGGATTGGGAGTGGACTATGACGGTACGCGTTCTTCCAACAGTGAGAGCAGCGTCAACTACAGCATCCAGGAGTATGTGAACGACGCCACTTATACGATGGTTGATGCTGCCAACAAAAACGGCCTGCCCCATCCCAACATCATCACCGAATCGGGGAGGTCGCTGACGGCCCACCATTCGGTGCTCATCTTTGAGGTGCTCGAATCGGCTACCCTTTCCCGGTGGGAAGAGGATGAGGATATTCAGACCAGCGACCATGAGCTGGTGCGGGAACTCTACCAGGCCTGGGAGCTGTTGAACCAGCCCAGGATGCTGGAGACCTGGCACGACGCCCAGCAGATCCGCGAGGAGGCCCTCGACCGCTTCAGCCTGGGACTTCTTGACCTTAAGACCCGGGCCCAGGTTGAAAAACTCTTCTGGTCCATCGCCCGTGAAATCATGCAGATGACCTCCAAACTGAAACACGTCCCCGAAGAATTGGTCACATTGCCCAAGTTGCTTTCCGACAAGTATTTCTGCAATTTCAGTCTTTTTCAGTCGCTGCCCGATGCCTGGGCCATCGACCAGGTATTTCCCATCATGCCCATACAGCAGCTCGATGAAAAGCCCGACAGGACGGCCACGCTCCACGACATCACCTGCGATTCCGACGGGAAAATCGACAATTTTATCTCCACCCGGAACATGTCCTACAATCTGCCCGTCCATGCCCTGAAAAGCAAGGAGTCTTACTATATCGGGGTGTTCCTGGTAGGGGCTTACCAGGAGATTCTGGGCGACCTCCATAATCTTTTCGGCGACACCAACGCCGTACACATCTCCGTGAACGAAAAGGGATACACCATCGACCAGGTCATCGACGGGGAAACGGTGGCCGAAGTGCTGGAATACGTGAATTACAGTCCCAAGAAGATGGTTCGTACCGTTGAAGGGTGGGTTTCGGCTTCCGTAAAAGCCGGAAGGATCTCCCCGGAAGAGGGCAAGGAGTTCCTCAGCATTTACCGGTCGGGGCTGTACGGCTATACCTATCTGGAGTAAACAGGGCATCCTTTCCCTTCGGGATCTCTCCTTCCCGGACCACTGTCAGGCTCTTGTCATGCGTTCCTGCTGGGGGAGCATGGGTATTTGCGCCCACCGGAAAAGGTGACCGGGAGTGCCGGTATACCCTGGAAGGGTTTTCCGGTTTTACCTGAGGTCCCTATTCATCATTTCCGCCACCATTCCGGCTGCGTCGGTAACGAAGCGGTTGCAATGGCTTTCAGTGAGTCCGAGTTCCTTGATACGGGCATTTTGGATGGGGTCGTTCATGTCGAGGCCCAGGAGGAGTTCCCGGCATTGGAGGGAACCGTGGCGGCGGATGAATTCCGCACAGAATTCACGGGTGAGGGCGTAGGTATGCTGTTTCCGTTCATCGTCATCTTCCGAAGCTTTTCCGAAACGGGTTCCCAGGGCCATCAAAGCTCCGGTAACGGCCCCGCATACCAGCTGCTGCTTCCCGATGCCTCCCCCGAAAGGGGTGGCCACACGCAAGGCATCATCGACACTTACACCGCATGCCGGGGCAAAGGCGGCAAAAACCGACTGGGCACAGTTGAACCCATGGTCAAACCAATGCAGCGCTTTCTCCTGTTTCTCTCCTGATTTATTCACTTGGATCCGTGTTTATAATGAAAAATCGCCCCACCGTACCGCCTGCGCTCCACCCCAAAAGTGAGGAGTTTTTGTTCAGGCCTTCGGTTATGAGACTGACAGAACAAAAATAACGCTTCTACCTATGCCCCCTCTTCTCCCAGGCTTTGTTTTTTGGCCGGCTCCTTTTTCCACCGGGCCGGAAATCTGGGACCTGAATTATTCGTAATTTGTGAGCTCTTTAATAACTATTGCTTATGGAAAGCCTGAACCCCTTTCTCGAGTGGATCAGCGAAGTCTGGAATGCACAACTTTTTAAAGTTGGGGAGAATCCCTTTACCACCAGGGGATTGATCATTCTGCTTGTGTCGTTGGTTCTTTTGGTGGCCATCTCTTCCCGGATCAGCAGGTTTTTGTCGCGCAGGGTTTTTCCGCGGTATGGCCTCGAACCCGGAGTGAGCCAGTCGATGGCCACGATCATCAGGTATGTGCTGATTATTATCGGGCTGGTAATCATCATCCAGACATCCGGCATCAATCTGAGTGCCCTGGGTATCCTGATGGGAGCCCTGGGGGTAGGGATCGGTTTCGGCCTGCAGAACATCACCAGCAATTTCATCAGCGGAATCATCATTCTTTTTGAAAGGCCCATCAAAGTGGGTGACCGCGTGGAAATCGACGACCTGAAGGGAAATGTCGTGGAAATTTCTGCCCGGGCGACAACCATCAATACCAATGACAACATCACGGTCATTGTTCCCAACTCCGACTTCATCAATTCACGGGTGATCAACTGGAGCCACAATGAAAAAAGAATCAGGCTCTCCTTTCCGGTAGGGGTTTCCTATAATGAAAATCCGGAAGTGATCAGGGAATTGCTTACGCAAATCGCGCTCTCCAATCCCGGTGTACTGAAGACGCCGCCCCCATATGTCCTGTTCGATGAGTTGGGTGACAGCAGTCTGAATTTCAAATTGCTGGTATGGACTACCGATTATATCAATAAACCCATGATCCTGAAGAGTGAACTCTATTACGAGATATTTCGCCGGTTCCGGGAGAAGGGGATTGAAATTCCCTATCCACAGCGAGATCTCCACCTGCGGACAGGGTGGGATCAGCATGGGCCGGTTTCCACCGGATCAGTTCCCGCCGGATCGTGATTTGAAAGGGTTATATGGGATTCCGGGCGTAAAGGGTTCCGGAGAAGAGGAAGCGGCGCTGTCAAAAAGGAGAAATTACAGTTTTGTAAGATGAAGAAAGTATTGGAAGCGGCCTTATTTGCGGCTGGAAAGCACAGGAATCAGAAACGGAAGGGCGTCGATGGCACGCCATATATCAATCATCCGCTGGAAGTGGCTTACCTGCTCAATGCCGTGGGGGGCATTACAGATGAGGATATATTATCGGCGGCGATTTTGCACGACACGGTGGAAGATACCGGCACCAGCCCTGAGGAGTTGGTATCCCGGTTCGGGGAGGAGGTGGCGCGTTACGTGTTGGAGGTGTCAGATGACAAACAGTTACCCAAGGAAGAGCGCAAGCGGCTACAGGTAGAACATGCCCCCCACCTCAGTTACGGGGCCCGGCTGATCAAGCTGGGTGACCGCATTGCCAACCTGCGGTCGGTCGTCAGCGAACCTCCTGCGGGCTGGCCTGCGGAACGGCAGATCCGTTACTTTGAATGGTCACGGGCCGTTTTCAAAGGCCTGGGCCCTACCAATCCTCCTCTGGAGGAGCTGTTTTTGCGGGAATTTGATGAGGGCTTCCGCATCGTTTCGGCAAGAGGAGGCAGTTCTGCGGTTCTTTAAACGAATGTCTGTGAAAATGGAAAGTTCTCACCGGAGTTTTAACCTTAGGAAACTAAGACAGCATTATGAGTGAATTTGACCACAAGGCCCGGGAGTGGGACCAGAACACGCAATACCACGAGAGGGCGGCAGCGGTGGCGGCCTCCCTGCTGGAGATGGTCCCCCTGCGGCCGGGCCTCAAGGCCCTGGAGTTCGGCGCCGGTACCGGATTGCTCAGTTTTACCCTGGCCGGCCATTTCCGGGAAATCGTTATGATGGACAGCTCTTCCGAAATGGTAAAAGTGATGGAGGAGAAGGTGACACAACGTCAGATGCATCATCTGATTCCCTGTTTTGGCGAACTGACGGAGGAGAGCTTTCCCCCGGAATCCTTTGATGTCATCTACAATCTGATGGTGATGCACCATGTAGAGGATATTCCGGCCATCCTGCGCCGTTTCCACGGGTTGCTCCGCCCAGGGGGATGGCTGGTCCTGGCCGATCTCTATGCCGAAGACGGCACCTTCCACAGCAAGGGTTTCCACGGACATAAAGGTTTTGACCCGCAGGAATTGCGCCGCGAAGTGGAAGCGGCGGGACTGTTGTTCAAGGAGGTGAGACCTTGTTATACCTCCCGCAAGGAGAAGGAGGGGGTGGTCAGGGAATACCCCGTTTTCATGATGACCGCCCTGAAGCCTGAAGCGGAAGACAGCCAGAGACGGGAAGCTCTGACCACCTTCGCCCGGCGATTGGTTAGCGGCGAAAGCGGAAAACCCCTCTATGAGGAGTATCGCCCCTATATCGAAACGGTGACTCCCTTTGAGGCCATGATGCTCCTGGACAGCCTGCTGAAGGAGGGCCACTCCTTCGGTACGGTCAAATACTACACCGCACGCCTCCTCAACCTCTTCTACAAACCGCTGGCCGCCTGGCCATGCCAGCTTCCCGGGGAGGGACATTTCCTCTACTACCTGGCTCAGGAAAACCGGGAGGCCGAAAAGATCATGGCTGCCATCAAAAAGGTCGCCAAACAATACCTTTCGCAGGAGAACACCTCCCCTGAAGCGCTGATTAACCTCGAACTGCTGACCCTCCTTTCCCGCCTCGACGATTATACAATTCATTATGTTAAAAAAGAAAATATCCTTTTCCCCTGGCTCGAAAAGGTCCACCCCGAAGCCGGATGCCTTCAGATCATGTGGTCCCTGCACGACGATTTCCGGAGGACCCTCCGCGCACTGAAAAAGATGCTCCGGGAGGGAACACCGGGCAGGGAGCAGTTGAGCCCCCTGCTGGGGAACCTCTTTTTCGTGGTGCTGCCCGTTATCTTCCGGGAGGAGCATATCCTTTTTCCCGTAGCTCTGTCGGCGGTGCCCCGGAAGGCGTGGGACGACATCCTGGAGGAGAGCATGGAAACCGGCTGGTGCTATGGGGTGATGCCTGTTTTGCCCTGGCAGGAGGAATCCGCAGCATCCGGAAAGGAGTCCGCGGGAGCGGGCATACCACCCGGGTACAGTCCGGAGATGCCTGGCGGATCTTTTCCTGGCGAACACGCCGTGCACAGCGGCATTCCTCAGGGAGTTCAGGAAGGCCCTCAACATGCCCCACAGGGAATGAACTCCTCCTCCGGCTCTTCTGCGGCTACTATCCCGGGCTCATTCTCCGCTCACTCCCCGGGCACCCTTTCCGGTGGCGGGAGCGGCCTCATCGACATGGGAACCGGATTGCTGACACCTGAACAACTGGCGCTGATGCTCAACCATATGCCCATCGATGTGACCCTGGTCAACGAACACGATGTGGTTCTCTACTTCTCGGGAGGGCCGCACCGGATCTTCCCCCGCTCCAAAGCGGTCATCGGACGGAAGGTACAGAACTGTCACCCTCCGGAAAGCGTCCATATGGTGGAGGAGATCCTGGCCGCTTTCCGCAATGGAGATAAGGACCAGGCTGATTTCTGGATCCAGTCGCGCGGAAAGTTTATCCAAATCCGCTATTTCGCCCTGCGTGACGAAAAGGGGAACTACCGCGGTACCCTGGAATTCAGCCAGGACATCACCGAAATCAGAAAACTGGAAGGAGAGAAAAGGCTTCTCGACTGGGAGAAATAGAGCTGTGAAGCAGTGATGGGTATGAACCATATGCTGACAACCATTACTTCGGGAAGGGATTAACGCAACGGCCATAACAGTAACGGGGATTACACTTAAAGGCACCGGTTTGTTCAAAGCTGATCTGCAAGGGTACGCATTCTCCCGGAAAGCAGCTGCTGAAAGGGGTACCCATGACCGGTCGGGACAGGCTATTTTTCGCGGGTGAAGGGAATGATAACCCGTTCACCCTGACAGGGGTAGTTCATTTGGGTGATGGGTGATTCCTGCCGGAAAGATTGATGAGCTGCACGCGGTTGCTCACGCCGGTCTTGGTGAAGATCCTGTGGATATGGTCCTTGACGGTCTGTAACGTGATGAAAAGGGTGTCGGCGATCTCGCGGTTGCTTTTTCCTGCCCTGATTTCCCTGATGATTTCGGCTTCGCGGCGTGAGATGTCGTATTTCAGGCAAAAGGCTTCGAATGCTGCGGCGGGGGCGTCCCCTTCCGGGGAGATGCCTGCCTGTGGTGCTCCTTCTGAGGCGGTTCCTTCCGGAAATCCTCCTTCCAGGAGTTCCCTGTAGGGAAAAGTTCTTCCCGTTGCTGGTGAACCAGGGCCCGCTGTGGAGGATTCTTTGCCTGCAGGCGAAGAGGTGAGGACCAGGCCTCCGGTGCAGAGGGGCAGCAGCAGGTTGGAGAGGAAGACCATGAGCAGGGCCATGAGGGCAAAGACATCATGGTGGCCCGGGACCATCAGGGTGAGAAAGGTGGAAAGAGCTACCGCCAGGAAGTACCCCGGCAGGAAAAACCGGCTTTCGCGGCATTCCTCCCGGAGGAGCTTTTTATAGTTCAGTATGACGGGTACCAGAAGAATCAGGTGGATCAGCGCATTGGCGGAGGCGATCAGGGTATACACCGGAAAAAAAGAGCCTCCGGCGAAAGCCGGATCCGAAACAGGGGTTGAAGGAGTGATCTTTCCGGCTAAAAAAGGGGATTTTGTAGCCAGGAGAAAGATCAGGGGGAAAACGGCCACGCAGGCGAAGAGGTAGATCAGGGTGGCCCGGCGCCCCCACGTCATGCCTGTGATGGTGCCGAAAAAGCGGATCAGCATATACCAGGCGGCCAGCAGGAAGGGAAGACCCAGGAGGGGCTGGACCGTCGTTATCCTGAGGCGCACTCCTTCGGCCAACCCCCAGCCTTCCATCAGCTTCTGCAGGAAAAGATTGCCCCATACCCCATACAGCAGAAAGGCATAGATGAACAACTGCTGGTAGACGAGAAAGGTTCCTGCAGGTTTTCTTTCGCTGCTGGCATAACGGACGCTCACCCACCCCCCCATGATGGCCAATCCGGCCGATACGGCAAAAACGAGGGAAAAAAGCAGGGTCTGCCAGGGAATCATGGGTGATGCTGTTTAGGACTGCAAGTTACAAAAGGGAACACCATGGCCCCCCTACTAAAGTAGGATTTTTTCAGAATCCGACTTTGGTAGTTAGGAACCGCCCGCCTGTGCTCCTACCTTTGATCTGTCAAACATAAAATTCTAAAAGCCATGACAACAAGTTATTTCCAAATTGAACCTTCCGTCAGCCATAGTCTGTCTGTCGGTTGGAAAAAAATGATGGAGCAGTTTCTGCCCCTGCTGCTCATCGTCTTTATTTGCGCCATACTCCAGGGGCCGGTCAGGTTCATCAAGGGGGATGCAGATTTTAATTTCCTGATGCTCATGTTTTTGCCCCTCCTGCTGGCCTATGGATTCCTCTTCTGGCCGGTGATTGATTACGGCTCAGACTTTCTCTTTCTGAAGGCGGTACGGAGCCAGAAGGTGGAAGTGGCAGAACTATTCGAAGGTTTCCGTACCAAATTCGTCCAGATCGTCCTGGCCAATCTGCTGGTTTTTGCCCTGGTGATGGTCGGATTGTTCCTGCTGATCATCCCCGGAATCATCATTGGTTGCCGGCTGGTTTTCGTCTCTTACCTGGTCATGGATAAGGACATGGAGGCCATTGCCGCTGTGGAGGAGAGCTGGCGGATGACCCGCGGCTACGGGTGGACCATTTTCTTCCTGGGAGTTGTCTCCTTTTTCCTGGTGATTGCAGGCCTGATGGTAATGATCGTCGGGGTGCTGGTGTCGGCCATGTGGATCAGTGCCTCGTTTGCCGCCCTCTACCAGTCGGTGCTCGAATACCGCCAGAACAGCGAAACCCTGCCCATCCTGGGCGTCAACGAAGTCCCGGAGGGATAACCGTGAAGAAAGCAGTAAGAAAAAAGTGATTATTTCTATCTGTATTAAAAGAAGGCTCCGGATAATTCCGGGGCCTTTATTCACGTGTAGTCCATAATTCCGGATTGAAGACAATTTAAAATTTCATTCACCGATAGACATTTTTCGTTCAGTTTAGATTCAAGTATTCCATATCTTATTCAATTCTGCGTTGAGGTGTGCTTTGCCAGCAGCAGGTCGCTGTAGGAACAGGCCACCAGTTCTTCTGCCGTGATGCCGAAGCGTGACAGGTAGTGCTGACATTGCTCCAGCAGTTTTTCACGGCCCAGGGTTCCCTCCTGGTCGATGGCCTCGATTTCTACGAAATGACCCAGACCTTCCACCACATCGATATGGAATTTCACATTGCCTATGAAGTAGATTTCCCTGGTTTTGTCTACGACCACCAGGATCCCCATTGCGGTGGTGAGGATCTCTTTCAGGTGGGAGCCGGGAACGGAAGGGTAGAGGAGTACGTCGGCCTGTTTGGGTCCCTCCTGGTCGGCACGCCGGTAATGAATCAACTGGTTCTCGATGTTGCCCTCGCGCAGTTTGAGCCGCCCCGATGACACCCTGAAATAGGTGTCCTTCTGGTGGTCGGTCCCCCGGAATTCAGCCCCTGCCTCCAATAGGATTTTTCTGATGGCTTCCCCGCGCCCCGTGCGCGCTTTGATCTCAATGTTGGTGATGGTCATGACTGTTTTGGTCTGTATTTTGTTAAGCAGATCTGTGTGTGGTGAACAATATTCGGAAAAGAAAGATCGCTTCCCCTGAAAGGAAAGATCAAACATATGGATAATGAGCGCCTGAAAATACTAAATTCGCTGAAATTAGGTTTGTTGTCTATAGAAACTATATCCAAATCACCTGGCACATGAAGATAAGAACCCAACTGCTGTTATGGGGGACAGCGGTAATGATTCTGGCGGCCTGTACTTCGCAGAGCGGCCGGCGGGAAACCGCCTCCCCCGGAAAGGAAGTTCCCGCGCAGGAAGAGCTGCAGCCGGGGAAGGACTCTGAAGGTCAGGTTACCGCCGGGAATACTCCGGCCGAAGCACCCTCCGGCACTCCGGGCAGTCTGGCAACCACTTCCCCATCCTCCCTGCAGAAGGTCACCATATACCTGGAGAACTCCCAGAGCATGTTCGGCTATGTGTCGGGGATCACCCGGTATGTCGACGTGGTGGCTGAGCTGGCCGAGAAACCCGATTTTGTCAAAGAAGATATTCCCCGCGAGTTCTTTTTCATCAACGGTACGGGTCCGGTGATCACTCCCATCGGCGATGATCCGGTGGTGCTGAAGAAAAAACTGAACACCGCCGGCTTCCGCTGCGGCGACATCACCCGGAGTAACCTCAACGGCATGTTCCAGACCGCCCTCAGCAATGCCGGTGGTGGCACCATTTCCATCCTTATCTCCGACGGAATTTATGATATCGGTGACGGGGGGATGACCTCGCTGGTCACCTCGGGCAAGGAAACCCGCAGCCAGTTTATCCGCCGGCTGCAGTCGGCCAACCTGCAGACCCTTATGATCAAGCTCACCTCGGAATTCAAAGGGGACTACTTCTATGCCTCCCGGAAGGGAAAGGTAACCCTGGATTCGGAGCGTCCCTACTACATCTGGATCTTCGGTGAAAGCCACCTGCTGGCCCGCTACTTTCCCGATCCCTACATTGCCATGGAGCTCACAGGTTTTGAGACGCTGGCCCGTTTTCTCAAGCCTTCAGGAGAACCGCTGCCCTGGCAGCTGGTCCCCGAGAACAGCCTGGGGAGCTACCGCTTTGACCACAAGGTGAAAAACCGACTGGTTGACGCCAAGCCCGACCGGAATGGAAGGGGCTTCCAGGTGACCCTGGCCGTCGACTTCTCATCGCTTCCCTTTCCCGGGGAGGTCTATCTCGACCCTGCCAGCTACACTTGCAGCGGCAACTATGCCGTGGCGGAGGTGAAGGTGCCTGCACGTAAAATCCACTCCCTGCCCTTTACCCCTACCCACCTGGTGTCGGTGAAGAGCCTGAAGAACCCGGCAGGGAAGGTGACTGTCGCGCTGGTGAACCGTGTGCCCGGATGGATCGCAGCTACCGCTGCCGCCGATGAGGAGAACATCACCGCCGATACCTCCCGTACCTTCGGCCTTAACTACCTCACCGATGCCATCGTGGAAGCCTATAGATCGGCCGGTGAAAACAAACCTCTGGCCTCCTTCGCCTTCGAAGTTCAATAACTACACATCATTATGGTACCGGGAGCAGGCCCAACAGGTATATAACTGCATCCCCGGAGGCCCTGAAACTGAAACATTAAATTGATCACCTATGACAGAATTTTTTGCGGCCATGTACGAAACCCTTTTCCGGGTTTACCATGCCAGTTATCCCGAGA
>ERZ795057.1382-NODE-1382-length-21173-cov-6.310209_pt1 | contig 21173 bp, 27 predicted proteins | sample MGYA00375141_ERZ795057 | MGnify/ENA primary metagenome ERZ795057 (study PRJEB30186, sample SAMN05720163) | activated sludge metagenome | isolation source: Anaerobic digester | place: Hong Kong | collected 2015-01-26 ... | reverse complement strand
TGATAGATGCTCCCGGTCGGCTGATAGATGAGCCGCTTAGTTGCGTCCAGTATTTTGACGCGCTTGGAGAGTGCCGGACACATTCGCACCATATCCGCCGCCACATTGAACACAATGGACGCTTGATTTCGGTCAGCGGCACAGCCGTAAACCTCGGCGCGTTCCTCGTTGTCCCCGCAGGTGAGGAGCAGTGCTACAGCAGCCGCAAGCTCGGACTTTCCCATCTTTTTCGGAATTTCCACATAGGCGGTGTTGAACTGGCGGTAGCCATTGGGCTTGAGGGTTCCGAATACGTCACGGATAATTTGTTCCTGCCAATCGATCAGCTCGAAGGGCTTGCCGGCCCAGGTGCCTTTGGTGTGGGCGAGGGCTTCTACAAAAGCCACGGCATAGTCGGCGGAGGCCTTGTCATAAACCGAATCCGTGGCTTTAAATCGTGTCTGTTTATATTTCTTTAGCTTTCTGATATCCACCGCCTCCTTCCGGGCATAAAAATAGACCTGCATTAAGCAAGCCTTCAAAATCTATCTGTACGAGAGACAGCCCTTTGTCGGGGTGTCCTCGACTGTTTTTAATTTTAGGTTAGGGCTTTTCGGTCAGCTTGCCGTCCACCAGAATGTAGCGGTGTTCGCAGCCCTGCGGGTCCTTGGCGATAATCCGCAATTCTCCGTTTTCAAAGGCGTTGTAAGCCTTCACGAATGCGTATCCGTCCCCAAGCTGCTCGCTGATGAGTTTTCGGTAGTCCATGTCTATCTCCTTTCCTCCGTTTAGTGTGTTTTCCCTTTCGGTAGTCACATATTAACTCTAAAAGCACACTATATCCAGGCAATTATGCGATAAATCCGGGTATATACTACACGAAGTTTAAGGCTGTTATTACAGCAAAAGTTGTATAATTTACAGCGTTATTCCTCGCCCGTGAGGATAAAACGAACGTATTTGTCCTTATGCTCCTCAAGGAAAATTACCAAATCGTAAAAATCCATATCGTAAGCGATGCGCTGGACGGCGCGAGTGTCAAACATATTGGTAAGCCCGGTATCCCTGATGGCGAGAATCTGTTTTTTTACTTTATCTTCCATCATCAGCATCCTCCAGATTTCGACATAAATCCTCACCATAGACCACTTGAAGTGAGCTGCCGTTGTCCCACGCAACACCCAAGCTGCCGATGTCATCGACATAGCGCACAGTGCCTTTTGTGCCGATTGGCGGCGCTTGAGGGTCGTCCATGCGAAGAAGCTCTACACGGCAGCCGACCGGGTACTGTTTGCGGATACGCTCTACAGTTTCTCTTGAAGGAAAATTATTATTCATAGTAGGTTACCTCGCTTTTCGGAGTTTTGAATGCCGAGCTGCCTGTCAGATTGCGGAGCAGGATTTTCCGCGCTGCTTTGTATTCGTCACCGATGAAGCCCAGCCGCAGGAGAAAGCAGCGAAAAGCGTATTTGTCGTTGTCGGTGTCCTTTTCCTTTGCAGTGACGCGCTTTTGCGTTTTCGCCACGCCGATGAGCTTGCCTGTGAAGTGAGCGTAGGCGCTAATTTCTTCCGGCTGGGGGAAGCCCTTGAACCATGGGAAGCTGACCGTTTCATCGTCGACCTCAATCGGCAGGGCATCCGCATCCAGTGCCTTTTTGATAAGCGCCTCTTTGCTGGCAATCAGCAACCGCAGGTTTTCAAGTGCCGCGTCGCTGATGTCCTTGCGGGGGTAGGAGATGATGAGTGAATCGCCGACCTCCTCGATATCATCTTCTTCAGGGACGTCGCTTGCCTGCATCCCGTTTTCCCCTTGGAAGTCCTCTCGGAGGGTACATCCAAGCCCCAGTTCCTCGCGTCCGTCCATCTGCAAATCCTCGAAGGCGGGAATCGCACCCATCCCGCTAAGCCCGCTCTCGTAGGTGTCGGGTTCATCGTAGTGGCGGGTGCCGCCATCCGCATCAAAACCTGCTTGGTGGAGTGCGTCCTCCAAGTCGAGGTTGTCAGGACCCGTGAGATTTCCGGTCTTGTCGATGTGGTAGCCGCCCACCTCGTAGGCAAAAGTTGGTGCGCCGAGGTATTTGGTTGGGGCGTTCAGCGCCGTGCTGATTGTGCCGACCAGTGATTTTCGTTCGCTGCCTGTAACATTGTATTTGAGTTCCATTTTTCAAACCGCCTTTCATTTTTTCGGTACTACATTAATCACTCTAAACTGCTTATATAGCAAGTCATTTCAAGCGATTTATGTAGAGAGTATCGTACCGATTATTCGGCGGTTTCTTGTGTAGATAACACAATGCCGGACAGCACAAAACACACGCATGGGAGTGCCACACCGTTGCCCCACATCTTATATTCGGCGGCGTCGGAATGCGGATTTTGCAACCATTTTATATTCTGCTTTCGACTCTTGGGCTTTTTACTCACACCGTTAATTTTACGGTGGGTTTCCCAGACTTCCGTCCAGAAAGCTATATCATCCTCAGTCGGATTTTCAATACCGAGGGCGGAACACCAGTAATCAGGAAAGCCTTGCAAGCGGGCGCATTCGGTAGGCGTAAGCCTTCGGACGATGTAATCCGGCTGGGGAGAGAAGGAAGCGGGCTGAGCCACAGCGCCGGGGCCTTTTGCCGTAAGTGTGGGTTGCTGTTCTTCCTCAATAGCCGGTTTATACAGGGCGTTTTGCCCCTGATTAAAGGCCGCCCGGTCGATGCCGTAAGAAGGTTGTGAAACGATTGGCGCATCCTTATAATCCCTTGATAGCAACGTCGGTGATTTTTCTTCTTCAACAAGCGTAAAGCCTCCGGTGGTCATGGCATAAGCGACAGCATGACGGTCGATGGTATTTAGGCTAAAACTGACATCTTCGTCAACACCGCTTCCCTGAGGACCATTCTTATCTTCACGCCCAATCATTGAGCCTTGCAAAGCAACCACGGCAATCCCGCCTTGATTGCATCCGGGATTACCACCGTTCGCATCGAGGGTGCGGGAGGTATCCGCTTCATAGATACCGCTGTGTGGATTATCCGACAGCATGGAGTTGCTCTTATCGGAGCATATCCCGTAAGCGGTGGGTACGAAAACTGTCTGATCATTATTGCATGAGATAGTGGCGGACATATCATCCTGAACCAACGCGCCTTTGCCGCCGCCTTCACAGCCAGAGCGGATTTTCAGCGTTTTCGGAGAGTTCATCACAAGCGGAACATTCATGCCTCCTGTTCCCATACGGGAAGTCAGCGTCTGCACTTTGCCATCAGGCTCAATTCTGCATCTGCCGTCCGTGGGATGATTTTCAATCGCCACCGCGATTTGGTTATCACCCATGTTTGCACGGAGTGAACCACTGAGGTTTTCATCTGTATGACCGCCGACACGGGAAGCCGCACCCGGTTCAAATGACATGACTGCACCGGGAACAACACCTGCTCGCAGCGTGGGAGATCGTTCTTCCTCGTAACCAACACTTCGGCTCTTGGAACTGTGTTCAGTACAAAACCCGCTTGACTGCAAAACACAAGGCTGGTGTCCGTGTTCCTCGGCCCGTAGCGTTGCAGTCATATCTTCCGTAACCGACATCACACTGCCGCCCTGGTCATTTAAGCAGGTTATGCCACCGCCTGATGTTCCAGCGCCGCCTTCAGCATCTCCGGCAGTTCTTTGCCACGGGCTGCCGCTCGGCGTAAAATCCCTTGACACGCTTTCGGACTCAAATAGTATTTCTCCGGCACTTCCACCTGCAAAATCTGCGACAAGGTAGATTCTGCGGCGGCGTTGGGGTACTCCGAAATATTGCGCGTCGATAGTTCTGTAAGCCAGTGACCATCCGTTTCCCATATAGCAGTCTGCATAGGGCCACCGCCCGCTGTCAGGCGCAGACACCTCGGCTGTCGGCTCAATGACGCCGATGACCGCTTCGAGGACTGCTTTGAAGTCGGCGCCTTTGTTGGAACTAAATGCTCCGGGGACATTTTCCCAGACCGCATATCTTGGATATCTGCCATTGGTCCTGCACCTCATTTCCTTTATAATTCGAATTGCTTCATAAAAAAGGACGGATTGTTCTCCGTCCAGCCCGGCTCTTTTCCCCGCTACACTCATATCGGTGCAGGGTGAGCCGAAGGTGATGATGTCCACCGGCGGTAAATCCGCACCATTCAGTTTGGAAATATCGCCGTAATGCTTCATTTGCGGTATCCGCTTTGTGGTTACCCGTATTGGAAACGGCTCGATTTCCGAAGCCCAGAGCGGTTCGATGCCGCAGAGCAGACCTCCGAGCGGAAAGCCGCCAGAGCCGTCGAAGAGGGAGCCGAGCGTGAGTTTACTCATCGACAGCCACCTCCGCATATTTCATCGTGACACCGTCACGGATAACAGAAACGGCATCGGTACTGCCGACCTGCTCGATATAACGCTTTACAATGACATCGCAGTATTTTTCATCAAGCTCAATGGTGAAACAAATCCTGTCGGATTGTTCACAGGCGATGAGTGTGGAACCGCTGCCGCCGAAGGGGTCAAGCACGATGCAGTTTGTGAGGCTGCTGTTCATAATGGGATAGACCAGCAATGCAATCGGCTTCATTGTAGGATGATCGGCGTTTTTCTTCGGTTTTTCAAATTCCCAGATGGTGGTCTGCTTGCGGTCTGTATACCAGTTGTGCTTACCTTTTTTCTTCCAGCCGAACAGCACAGGCTCATGTTGCCACTGGTATGGAGACCGCCCCAGCACCAGCGACGGCTTTTTCCAGATACAGCAGCCGGAAAGCTGAAAGCCCGCGTCCGAGAATGCCTTGCGGAAGTTAAGCCCCTCGGTGTCGGCGTGGAATACATAAATGGAAGCGTCCTGTGCCATCGCCGCCTCGGTGTTCGTAAACGCCGCCAGCAGGAAGTCATAGAACGCTTCATTGCCCATATTGTCGTTTTTGATTTTGCCTGCAGAACCTTCATAATTGACGTTGTACGGAGGGTCAGTTACCACCAGATTTGCCAGCTTGCCATCCATCAGAGCGGTAAAGGTGTCGGCTTTGGTACTGTCGCCACAGACCAGCCGGTGGCGACCGAGCAGCCACACATCCCCCGGTTTGGTAAGTGCAGGCTTATGAAGCTCAGCATCCACATCGAAATCGTCGTCTTTAATGCCGTCTTTGAGCGAATCCTTGAAAAGGTCATCAATCTCTCCGGGGTCGAAACCAGTGATCAATACATTAAAGTCCGCACCCTGCAGGTCGGCAATGAGGAGAGCCAGCTTATTTTTGTCCCAGTCACCGCTGATTTTATTGAGCGCGACATTGAGCGCCTTTTCCTTCTCAGCGTCCATTTCGACTACCACGCACTCAACTTCGGTAATGCCCATATCAAGCAGGACCTTCAAACGCTGGTGACCGCCAACAACATGAGAGGAGGTCTTATTCCATATAATGGGTTCGACATAGCCGAACTCCTCAAGAGAGCGTTTCAGTTTTTCATATTCCGGGTCGCCCGGTTTGAGGTCTTTCCGGGGGTTATAGTCGGCGGGAATGAGCCAATCAGTTTGAATCTTTTCTATTACCATATTTCTCCGCCGCCTTTCTAAGTTCTTTGTAATGAGCACTGCCGTCCTCCCACGGGGACAGACAGGAGTTGAAATGTCCGTAAACTGCGGTGTCTTCATAGATGGCATTGCGTAGCCGCAGTTTTTCGATGATTGCCGCCGGACGTAGGTTGAACACAGACAGCACTATTTCACGCAGTTTCTCATTAGCGAGGGTGCTCGTACCGAAAGCGTCGATGTCAACCGCCACAGGATCAGCCTTTCCGATGGCATAAGAAAGAGCGACCTCGCATCTTTCAGCCAAGTCGCTCCATACGATATTTTTTGCGATGTACCGAGCCATGTAAGCGCCGCTTCGGTCGACCTTCGTTGGGTCTTTACCGCTGAACGCTCCGCCGCCGTGAAGAGCAAGCCCTCCGTAGGTATCCACCATCATCTTTCTGCCCGTAAGGCCTGTGTCAGCGGCGGGTCCGCCTTCGACAAATCTGCCGGAGGGATTGATGAGGATTTCGGTTTCATCATCAAAGGGAAAGTCCTCAAAGCACTGCCAGAGCACGTTTTGTTTGAGGTCGGAGTAAAGCTGTTCCTGTGTTTTATCCTTGTCGTGCTGAACGGAAACCACAATAGTTTTCACACGCTTAGGTCTACCGTCCTCATATTCAACTGTGACCTGCGCTTTTCCGTCAGGCAAAATGCCTTTGACAATTTTGTCCTTACGGACAGCGTCCACACGCTTGACGATGCGATGCGCCAACACCAACGGGAGCGGAATCATCTCGCGGGTCTCATTGGTGGCATAACCGTAAACGGTGCCTTGGTCACCAGCTCCGAGGGAAGAATAGCGTTCCTCACTGCCGTTCCGGGCTTCAAGGGCGGTGGTCACTCCAGCGTCGATATCCTGGCTCTGTTTATGGACGAATACGAAAACCGTAAACTTCCACGGATTGTAGCCGACCTTACGGAGGACTTCACGCACTTCCCAGCGAATATCGACTTTTCCGTCGCAGGTGATCTCGCCCGCAACGATGATTTTACCCTTGGTCGCCATGACCTCGCAGGCAACACGGGATGATTTGTCTTTGCGCAGACAGGCATCAAGGATGCTGTCGGCAATAAGATCGCATAGCTTATCCGGGTGCCCGGCGCATACGCTTTCTGCTGTTTTATAAGTTATCATATCTTATTTTCCTTTCCGGGCGGTCAACAGCCGTTCCATCACATCGTCCTGGGGATTGGCTCCGCTGTATTCGCCGGTGCAGTTTTCTTTGACGATTTGAAATATCTCCATCCACAAACGATTGGTTTGGTTCATGTAGTTCTGGCCCATCGCCACATAGGGGCTTTGAATGGCATTGCCCGTGGTGGGATGTTTGGCGAGAAAACCATATTCGCTAACCGCTTCCTCGCACTGAATCCAACGAGCCACGCTCATGGCATAGCGTTCCAAAAGCTGTGGGGAGACGAGCACCGCACAGCCGCGCTCATGTAGCCAGTGCCACGTATTTTTGTAAATGTCGGCAGCTACGAGCGTCTTGCCGTCCTTTTGTACAGCTTCGAGCATCTTATTCGGTTCAGGCATTGCCTGACCTTGCAAATCTGCTGTGTCGGAAAACTCCATCACAGTTAATGTTCTGCCGCCGGGATTGCCAGTAGATATTTTGTCGGCGAGAGGCTTCTTTTTTGCGCCCGCGCCGACACGAGCGCCGCCTCTGTTGGTGCCGTCTTTGGCCATATTTATCACACTCCTTGCGTGCTGGGGCTATTCGGTCGTTTGATTGCGCATTTTTCAACACGGAGCCCCACGCCGCTGTCCGCATTGGTAAGTCCTGGAGATTTCACCGCCCCCACCGGGAGTGACCGTATCAAATAAATTGCTTTGAGGTATCGTACCAAAATGTATACGATGCCTCATTTTCCCCATCGGTCACCGCTCTCGACAGTAATCCTTGAGTGACAGGATTTACAAAGAGCCATGAGGTTGCTCTTCTCATTGCCGCCGCCCTTAGAGAGCGGGCGAATGTGGTGCACTTCCTCGGCAGGGGTAAGCCTACCTTGTTTCTCACACTCTTCACAGAGAGGATGTGACTTGATGTAGCGGTCACGGATACGCTTCCAGGCACGACCATATCGTTTGTTGGAAGCGGGGTCGCGTTCGTACTGGTTGTATTGTTTGGTAACAACCTTTTTATGTTCGGCGCAGTATTGCTCGCTTTCAGCAAGCCGACCGCAGCCGGGATAGGCACAGGGACGTTTGGGTTTGTATGGCATGGGTTCACCTCCTCACGGGCATGAAGAAAGCCCTGCGGGATTGCTCCCACAAGGCTCATTTGGATTATACTTTCCTGATTATAATACTATCATAAGAAGCAGGTGTCTTTCAGTGTCTTTTCATGTCCACTTCAGAAGAAGTGGGAATTTTACATTCCGCCAACGCCCGAATGTGGAGCTTGTGGGTATAACGCAGGTCGTAGCCCATATCCACAGCAATCTTCTCCCAAGAAAGGAAACAGAGGTAGCGTTTCTCCAAAAGGGTCTGATGTTCCGGATTGGCCACAGCTTTTACAACACCCATGATTTCTTTTTTGAGGTCAACAAGCGTGTCAATATCGCGGTTGATTTCGTTTTGCAGGTCAACAATCTTACAAATGGCATCGGCCATTCGAGAAGTGGAATGGCTGGGGTTCCTGGGCATACCTGTCAAGACCGATGAACAGTTTGTCGCCAGTTCGTTCAGGGAATCCACCTGCTGGAGCTTGGATTTGATGCGCATATCAAGGTAGCGGGCCTGAGAAAGGTAGGTTTTAGTATTCATAGCGCACCTTTTCCTTTCTCAGCTTGGCTATCAACATTTCCGGGTCAATACTCGTCAGGACACCAAACCAATTGGAACGGAAAAAACGCTCAATACTGGCGATTTCCTTTTCATCATCGTGCAACCGGTAATCCTTGACCGCCTGCAACACAATTGCATTTGCTAATTCTTCATAAGGATTCATAATCTGTACCTCCGATAAATTTTGTTTCCCTCGGATTGGCACGGATTGACTCCTAAGATTGACTCCGTAGGTTGGCTCTATAAATTGGCTTTTACCGCATCAATTAAAGCGGTTTGTGTTTTGTCCTTATCCCGCAGGGCTTTCATGACACGCTCATCAATCGTATTTTTGGCGATGATGTGGTGGAGAACGACTGTGTCGGCATTTTGCCCTTGTCGCCATAGGCGGGCATTGGTTTGCTGATATAATTCCAGGCTCCACGTCAGCCCGAACCATATAATCGTGCTGCCGCCCGATTGCAGATTCAACCCATGTCCGGCTGAGGCGGGATGGATTAAGGCGACAGGCCACGCACACTCGTTCCAGCTTGCGATACTGCCCGAAGTGTCCAACTTGGTAAATGGGATATGGCGGTCTTTCAGCCTCGTCGATATCCGCTCCAAATCGTGCTTGAACCAATACGCCACAAGAATGGGTTTGCCGTTCGCTGCTTCGATTAAATCTTCAAGGGCATCCAACTTGCGGTCATGGATATGATGGATAATGCCGTCATCACCATAAACCGCACCATTTGCCATTTGGCAGAGCTTGCCTGACAGGGCGGCGGCGTTTGCGGCTGTGACATCACCGCCCGCTAATTTCAGCACCAAGTCCTGTTTTAAATCGTCATACCGCTCACGCTCTTTACCCGATAGGGTAACGGGATATTCGGCGGTCACCAGCTCCGGCATGGTCAGATGGTCAGTGGATTTCATGGAAATGGTGATGTCGGCGATTTTATGGTATATTTGCTTTTCCGCATTGGGCAAGGGCTTGTAGCTGAAGATAACCTGACCATTTCGCTTATCGGGGATGAAATATGCCGTGCGGTACTGTCCGATAAACCTCCCGAGACGCTGTCCCATATCAAGGAGCCGGAACTCTGCCCATAAATCCATTAATCCGTTGCTGCTCGGTGTCCCTGTCAGTCCGATGACGCGCTTGACCTTATGGCGCGCCTTCATCAATGACCTGAAGCGCTTTGTCTGGTGGTTTTTGAAGCTGGACAATTCGTCTATAACCACGGTGTCATAATTAAACGGGATACCGCTGTCCTCAATGAGCCACTGGACGTTCTCGCGGTTGATAATGTAAATGTCGGCTTTGACTTTGAGCGCCGCTTTCCGTTCCGTTTCCGTGCCGACCGCTACCGAGAACCGCAGATCGGAGAGATGCTCCCATTTGCGAAGTTCGTCAGGCCAAGTTTGAGAAGCCACCCGTAAAGGTGCGATCACCAAAATCCTGTGGGCTTCAAAGCTGTCGAACAACAAATCGCAGAGAGCGGTCAGCGTGATTGCCGTTTTCCCAAGTCCCATATCAAGCAGCAGACAGGACACTGGGTTTTTATCGATAAAGTCGGTGGCGTATTCTTGGTAGCTGTGTGGATTATATTTCAAAACAAATCACCTCTGATTTCGGTCAATAATCCCGGTATTTGCTCTCCATCGTCCAAAATATAAACGTCAAACCCTAAACGCCGTAACAACTCATGCCTTGCTTCCTGTAACGGTCGAGGTTTCTCTCCATACCGCTTGACCTCAACAAAAGCAATTATGCCGGTGGGGAGAAGCACAAGGCGATCGGGCATTCCGTCGAAGCCGGGGCTTATAAACTTAGGCGCAATACCTCCCATTGCCTTGACTGCCTTCACAAGTTTCTGTTCTATGGTTTTTTCACGCATTTTATCCTCCTTGTGCCGATGTGCCGATTGTGCCGATTTTTCTACGCGGACGCATACAGGCGCATTCACACACGCAAAACCCTTTAATATATAGATGTATAAAAGGAGTAGAGTTTTATAGGCACAATCGGCACAGGCAACATTTTTTATAGGTTTTATCGGGGCTTGCGACCGTGCCGATGGTCTGTGCCGAAGCCTTGATAGGCACAATGGGCACACTTATTTTTCACGAACATAAATTTTTTGGGGTCCGTAAAGCGGGATGTTTTTCTTGCCGGTCTTACTGCCTGTGTACCGCTCCCAGCCGCCGATACTGTTTACAATCGCTTCTATCTCGTAGGAATCGGTCTTTTTCAGGGCATCACGATGCCTCCCGAAACACTCGCACCATATTTCCATATTGCTGACCTGAACCCTGCGAATTGTGCCTTCCGGCTTTGTCGGGTCATCCGGGGAACGGAAATATTCTTGACGGGCGTATATATCCATGGTATCCCAGTTAACAGGAAGCAACGCTTCAAGGTAGGCAACCACCAAGCCCTCACGGTCATCATTTTCCATTGCACCTCGTTGTTCATCGGAGGCGGCAACAGCCACATCTCCTGTGAGGTAGAGTTCTTCCCCCGCTTCAAACAGGGCTATCGCTTCAGCCCAAATCTGCTCGACTTCCTTTTCGATCAAATCCCACGGATGTTTTTTGCTTTTGCCCGTTACTCTGATAGGCCAAAATCGACGATTGCCGGTAACATCACGGAGGAAACCGCCGTCGTTGTTGGTCGTACCGATGATGATGCACTGGCGAGGATGGCTTTCGACTACTCGTCCGTAAGATGGGCGGTATTTGTCGTCGACCCGGCTTGCAAAGGATTTCACGGTTTCTACATCCATTTTCTTGATACCCGCCATTTCGCTGAGTTCAAGCAGCCAATGTCCCTGTAGCTTTTCGGGTGCTGTTTTATCCTTCATATCTGATATGGACAGGCTGTCGGAGTACCACTCACGACCTAAGCGTGAAATTGCCATGGATTTTCCAATGCCTTGAGGCCCGTTTAAAACAGGAACATTATCAAACTTTATCCCCGGATGTTTCACTCGTGCTATCGCCGCTACAAGTGTTTTTCGAGTAACCGCTTGAGTATAGGCGGTATCCTCAGCACCGAGGTAGTCGATAAAAAAGGTATTTACCCTTTGCCTGCTATCCCATGACGGCAATGCGTCGAGATATTCGAGGATGGGGTGATAGGCTCTGTCATCGGAGACTTTTGTGATGGCAAGCTCATAATTTCGTGCAGTGAACTCACCATAGTGGGCATCGATATAAGCGACAAGCTGTGCAGTATCCGCTTCGCGCCAAGCAGGATGTTGCCGTTCCCACGGCAAACCCTCACCGTATATTTGGCTTGCAAGTTTGTTATACCGTATCCCTACCAGCGACTTATCCATATTTAATATAAGGAGCAGATTACTGAGGGTATTTTCGACCTCGCCTTGCTTGGTTCTTGTCAACCGCGATGCCCAGTTCTCATCGTCCATAAAATCAGACGATGCTTTTTGGCGGCGTTCTTCGAGCAGTAAATCGCTGACCGCTTCATCTTTCACGGCAAAGTCTGACATTTCTTTAAACGACGCTTTTTCATCAAGGTCTCCGAATAGATGGGTGCGAACAAGGTCAAAAGCATTCAGCAGTTTGCTGTATGCCGGGTCGGAAGCATGGTGGGAGTAGACGAACTTATCATCGTAAACGACCACGCCTGCAGCGCTGGTACCTTTAATGTAATCGTAGCGCCCTTCAACCGCCGACGGCACATATATGTCGGCGAGGAATTTATCTATTACTGAACTGATGCCGTATGTCCGGCAGAACGCACCTATAATTCCGTCTTTAGCCAGAGGGTCTGCCTGCCGTTTTATATCCCGCTGTATAACAGCACTTTCCCGCGAGGATGTTGGGAGAGTGGTAACATCATGCCAGTTCGGATGCGCCGACAATATTTCATCGGGATCAAGCCATTTTCCGTTATACTTGCGGAATATGTACTCGCCGTTGGAGGAGACCGAAGGACGGTACATAAGCTGATGCGGGATATAGGAGCACTCATCAAACTGGTCTATTCCGAGACTTTCGGCAAAATAGCGTGTAACCGCTACGGTTTCTTCGGGTGTCATATCCCGTGTCGCAGGAACAAAGATGCGGAGCCGTGGTGCTTCGGGTGTATGGCTGTGGGTGCTGTAAATGACGGCAGCGTATTCATTACGCGTCTCAAACTGGTCTAAAAAGTCCGTATTTACCTCATCGCCGTCCAGCTTAATCATAGAGCAGCAGTTTACATTCGCACTTTTACGCCTGCCATCTCGAAGCTCTGCCGGCACGATGCCGCCGATGTCTTTAATACGGTCACGTTCAGCTTTCGGCAGTTTAGGGTATTCTTCTGCTGATTCGGAAGTCCTAACCGGAACCCGGAATTGTTCGCACAACTCATCAAAACCGACGGTTTTGTTAGACCACTTCTTGGCAAAACAACTGCTACCGTAAGCAATTTTCAATTGGCGCATTTATCTGACCTCCTCGTCGGCAAAAGTGAATACTGTTACACACAATCCACCTTTATGATTTGCAAGGCATACTACACAATCATCCCAGATATACTCGTCATTTAGAGCTTCTGATTGCCCGAAAATCAGCACAAAATGATTAGCTCTGCAACCGAGATAATAATCATCGTCCATCAAAACCATTCTGATAGCCGAAGGATGAAAACCAGCAAAAGGTGATTCGTTGTAATCGCCAACTGTAAATCCTTCATTGCCGTTTAGTTCTTCAATGGGTTTAAGGATTTTAGCAAGTTTAGTTTCCGTAGCGTTTAAGAAAAGATTGAGGCGGGCATCGCTCTTTAGTTGGTCTATTACTTCTTTGTAACTACTCATCTATCTGACCTCCTCACATTTATAATTGAATCGTCTTATAGGAATGCCGCGCTTTTCAGCTTTCCTTATTTCTTGTGCCATACCGCTTGATATACGATCGCCGAAAACCCAAAGCTCGTCACATTTGCCGAGTAGAACAAGAGCGAAAAATAATCCCAGTTCACGCTGTTCCTTGTCGCTGTCATCCATAAACTGCGGATAATGCAAATGCGGTGCTACTGGGATGCAGTTTTTGGTGACGGCAAAACGGCAATAACCCTGCGTCCGTAAGGTGTTGGATTCGGTATCCCCGGCATAAGGCGATGCAATATAAACAAGGGGCTTATACGGCTTTTCTGATTTTGCCACTGCCGTTAAAGCTTCATATGCGGTCGGGTCGGCGTAGCCTTCTGCGTTTTTATAATCCATCACTGTCTCCTTTGCGCCGCTTTATTTGCCATGCGCTTTTTTGTGCAGGAAGAGCAGATGATGGAGGTGGATTCCAAATCCGCATCGCCGTCCGAAAAGACCTCCGCAAGGTCGACATTAAGTTCACTGCCACACTCCGGGCAACGGGTGAAAACGTTGTCGCAATGGATTTCCGTGACTACATCTGCGTAGCCAAAACTTGTTTTTACATAGAACATATCTGAAACCTCCGTTATTTTGATAGGCGAAAACCGCCCTCACTTACGAAAGGACAGTGAGAGGCAGTTTTCCGTAGTGGTTTTAATCTTTTTTATAAAAATCCGTTTCAAAACCGTCGGCACGGAGCAAAAGCCCCTTTGCCCAAGGCGGTGTCCGGCTCATCTGCTGGCGTAAAGACTCGGCGGATAATCGGCGGTCGGCTTCGATGACGATTTCGTCATGGACGTGCATTACAATGGCACAGTGTCGGAGCGTCCGCATAGCGTAGCTGAGAATGTCACGGCTTGTTGCCTGGACAATGTTTTCCACGAGCTTAGGTCCGTAAGTGTCAAGCCGCTCCCATTTCTTTGTGCCGCCGACACCTTCGTAAGTAACACAGGGTGCGCCAAACTGATTCTCGCCGATGCGAGGTTTAACATAAGCAAGCCATCTGCCCGATGGCAGTGTTATAAATAACATCCCGCTCTGATAGGAAAAACGGATGCCGTGGGTTTCGGTAATCGTCCTGTCTTTGACCGCTGTCATAGCGGAACGGTCAACAGCCCACCAAAAACGGACGATATTCGGGTTCGCCGACCGCCATGCGTTAACCAGCGGTTGAAGTTCATCTTCCAATAACCCCATATCCAACGCTCCCATGGCTTTTAAGGCACCAACCGAGCCGCCATAACCGAGTGCGAGTTCAGCAATTTTACCTTTTTGCCGAAGCGGGCTTCCTTTGGTGATTTCCTCAATGGGAATGTTAAACATCTGACTTGCCGAGGCTTCATAAATCCTGCCGTGTCCGGCGAATACCTCGTTACGCCAGACTTCTCCGGCAAACCATGCAATGACACGGGCTTCTATCGCCGAGAAGTCAGCGATGATGAGCTTATTGCCATCCTTTGGAATAAACGCCGTTCGGATAAGCTCCGACAACACCTCCGGCACGGAATCATAGAGCAGTTCCAAAGCGGCGAAATTGCCTGACCGCACCAAAGCCCGAGCCTGTTCAATATCGGGCAGGTGGTTCTGCGGGAGGTTTTGCATTTGTATGAGCCGCCCAGCCCATCGCCCTGTGCGATTTGCACCAAAAAATTGAAACATCCCTCTTGCCCGACCATCTGCGCAGACGGCGTTTTCCATAGCCGAGTATTTCTTAACGGAGGATTTCGCTATCGATTGCCGCAGGGACAGCACATCGCCAAGGAGTGGCGGTGCATCCTTGAGAAGTTCGGCGACCGCTTTTTTGCCGAGTGTGTCGGTTTCCATACCGTTGTCCGCCAGCCACTGTTTCATCTGCGTTACGCTGTTGGGGTTATCAAGCTCGGTGAGTTCTTGCATTTTTTGCAACAACTCAGCTCGGCTGACTGCATCGGCGGTGATGGCGTTTTTAACCAGTGTCATATCAAGCTGTACACCCCGGTCGTTGATTTTTTGGTCGAGAGTGTACTCGTCCCAAACCTCATCCGGCACGGGAAACTTTGCAAGTTTTGCCTGTATGGACATTTCCGTCTCCACATCACGGATGTTGTACGCTCTGAACGCTTCCCACTTATCGGGGGCGTGTTTGGGAAGGTTTCTGGTGCGTTTTCCGTTAGCGATAGTAGGATTACACGGCTTACAAAAATATCGAATGAGTTCCTTTCCTTCGATTAGCTTCTGTTTTTCAAGCCCCAAAACCGCACCGGCTCCCTCAAGGGAAAGCGGCATTCCCATATACGCTGACCAGACCATCGCACACCGCCACGACTCAGGATTGAGGTATCTCGCCAAGCCGAGGATGTCGGCTGAATGGTGGTTATCGGCGAAGGGGTCAAGGCTGATGCCCATATCTGATAAATGCCGGGATAGGCACACCCGCTCGAAATTGGCATTGAACGCCCATTTCTGCACATGATCATCGGTCAGAGCGTCGATGATTTCGCATGGGAGCGTTTCACCCGCCGTGAAGTCAATGACCTGCACATCGCCACCATCAACGGAATAGCCAAACAATAAAATCTCAAAATCAGGTGATTCGGCGTATTTATATACACCTGATTTTTTGAGGTCAACGCTGTTGAACGTTTCAATGTCACAGGACAGTTGCTTTATTTTACTCATCTTCGTTTCCTCCATAAGAGAAGGCAGCGGAGTAAGACTGTCTCCCTCCGCCGCCCGTTATGTTATTGCTTGTTTTCGTTTTCCTTGCGGAGACGCTTTTTTTCTCTGCGCTCATCTATCGAAAACTTTACGATGGCTAAAATGTTACCGATAAGAGTTCCTACCACGGCACCGAAACAGACCGCAAGCATCATTGACTGGATGTTTGTCATGGTGTCAGCCCTCCTTTAACCCAGGAAGTCGTCGTCGGCATCAGACTGGTAGCCGTCGTTGAAGTCATCTTCGGCCTTTGTCCTGCCGCCGAGGGATTCGCCGTCGCGCACCTTTTGGATATTCTGGAGTCCGCAGGCGATGCCCTTATTTCCGTTGCTGTTGAAAGCGTAGAATGAAAGGGACACGCGAGCGTACACGCCGGAATAGATTTCGCTGGTGTCGATGATGGGCTGGCGATTTATATCCACCACGCCTGGCGCAGTGCCGCTATTGGCGTTCACGAACCAGTGCCCTTCATACGCGGGGTCATCGGGTCTTTCGACGTCGCCGTCACGCATCGGTGTTTTTAATGTAGCCAAAGGCGGTACAGATTTTCCGTTGCCCTTGAGTTTGCTTTCACCCTCTTCGTAGGCAGCTTGAATCGCCTTTTTCACTCTGGATATCGTCACCGCGTCGTTCTTGGGAATAAGAACACTGGTGGAAAACTTCGGCGTGCCACCGTTAATGGATTTTGCCTGCCAGATGTTAGCGTAGCTGAGACGGCAAACGCCTGTGATGATTCTCGTGGGATTGACCACGTTCTGATTGTTTTTTGCTGTATTTGACATTGTAATATCCTCCTAATTTTCAATTGGGTCGGCAAAATCGTCTGCCGCCGTGTTAATGTGAATTTCTTTGCGCCCGTCCGTTTCCAAAACAAGCGTCGGTTTGCCTGTGGGTTTGTGTATCATCCCGCCGAGAGTTTCCTCAAACCGCTTCTTCCCAAGCAGGGATGTCATGGCGGTAATGCCGAGGATTTTGTGTTCATATGGGTCAAGCCCGATTTCGGTGACGGCATTTGCGACGGCCGCCTCATCTGTGTACTTGCGGTTGCTTCTGCCTTCAACTACTTTCCAGCCGTCGAACCTTACACCCTTGAGGGCTTCAGAAAGGGCGTAGTCCTTGATGTCGGATGCCCAAGCTGTAAGTTCGTCGACTTTGCCAAGGATGGCGGCGATTTCATCGTTCTCAAGTAAAGAGGGTTCGATGAAATCGTAAGCGGCGAGTTCCATGTTTGCTTTGGCACGTTCACGGCATTCCGCTTTCGCTTTGCAAAACTGGCAGTGATCACCCGCTTTGTAGTTGCCGTTGCCGTCCCACGCAAGCTGGGCTGCGGGTTTCAGGGTTTCTTCTGCCCAACGTTCAAGCTCATCACGGGAGACCTCCCATGTAGAACAGTTAGAAAGCCGGGGTTGGAAAATGCTCATGCGAATGGTGTGAATGTCATAAATGCCGTCAAACATCGACAATGCAGAAAGGGCGTAAATCATAAGCTGTTCGTTACCTTCGGCTGCCACCCTCACGCCTCGCCCATACTTCAAATCACAAATTTGGAGTACGCCGTCCGAAATAATAAGGGCGTCACAGGTGCCGGAGCATTCAGGAATGTACAGAGAGCAGTCCACCCGTTGTTCCACAAACACCTTCGGGTCGGAAAGACCATCCATCTGCTCCATGACAAAAGTGACATAATCGTCTGTTCCCTCGTCCATTTCGCTGTCGTTGCACTTTGAAGGTTTTTTAGCTAACCCTAACCGGTGTTTTAATTTCGCCTCTCCAACCGAGTGCGCCAAAGTCCCTTCTTGTGCATAGCCGGAACCGGTGTCGGTATAAAATTCTGTCAAACGAGCCGACGGCGGGCAGTTTATCCAGCGATGGCTTGCAGATGGCGACAGCAGCGCGTGTTTTTTGCCGTCGCTCATTTCAGCGCCCTCGCTTCCGCAAGGATGGAGGCATACTTGCCGGGGTCGACCTCCGACAGCTTGCCGGAACCATGTCGGAGGATAATCGCTCGTACCGCCTCCGTATGACCATCTCTGCTCTTGTCGGCAAGGAACGCCCTAACTTCCGCTAATGCCGGGGGCTTGGGTTGGTCTACCTGGGGTTCGGGGTCGGGAACATCGTCGTGGTCAAAGTCGTACATCGCCTTGAGTTCTTCTGCGATTTCCGCGATATTCGCCGCAAGGCAAGCGAGGTCATTGCCGAGTTGTTGCGCTTTGTCTGGTGACATAGATTTTTCCTCCTCTCGATTTTTCTTCTCTTTGGTGTTCAAGTGTTGCCAACCGTCCCGCGAGTCGTTTGCTCACGATGGCAATGGCATTCAAAACGCCGATGAGTTCTTCGTTTTGTTCGCGGCCTCTACTGTCCGCAAACAGGATATTTTCGCTTGTTTGCATTACGGTTTACCTCCGATTTTGAAAGATGGGGTCGCCCCCTCACTTACGAAAGGACAGCGAGGGGGCGAAATCCGTAGTGCTTTAATCAAGAAATTTCAAAACATCTTTTAATGTGGGATCGGAACGCAGGATTTTGCGTAGCCGCTTCTCGCGGTAATACACGCCATCGATGGTCATTCCCATCTTTTCGGCGGTGAGCGTTTTTTTCGTTTTGGCACCCATAAGCCGAAACAGTAACTGGTCTGATGGGTCAAGCCTCTTATATGCAGCGATGAGAGTGGCGAGGGATTCCGCATCTTCGATAATCTTGGCGACGTCAGCGGTTTCGTCCTCAAGCTCAATGTAGCCCTCTTCGCCGGTTTCGTCATGGCGTGGGCAGTCAAGTTCAATCATCTCGCTGCGTTTGACACGTTGCCGCTCTTCCTTTTTTAAGGACGCAGTGCTCATGAGGTATGTATCCTCGCCACGCTGACTGCGTTCGAGCCGGACGGCGTATCCAGCTTCAGGGTCGTAGAACCACCGCTGCCGGAAAGGGTTGTCCGGTGTAGGCGTTTCGCCGGGAGCGAAGCAATCTTTCCGGTTGACGGGGATGTAGTCGCCGTCTGAGTTCTGTGCGAAATAGTTCTTGTAATACAGGGCTTGATAATTTTTCATTTCTGTTTCCTCCATAGATTTGAATTTTGATAGGTGTCACGGTCTCTACAGACCGCAGGGATGGGTTTGCGTACCGTCGCAGGTGGCTCTCTGGCGTGGTTTGGCATCGGTTTTTCCTCCTTGGATTGACATTTTTTGATTTGCGTGTTATAATGATTTGGTAGGATTGTTTTGGGTTTGTTGGATGCTAAAGACAACAAAAAAAGCCCTCGTGATTTCTCACAAGGGCTTGATGGTTTGTCCTCGTGTTCATCACAAGAACCATCCAATAGTGCGTATAGTTGACCGTCAAAAGTCGATAGAGTTTATAGAGTAGATAGAGTTACTAAGTTTCTACGGAGGCGAAAAAATGTCAATAATTGATTGTCCGCGATTGTGTGGTGGCACGTTCTTTACACTCCTGTTAGAAGCGAGGGAGCAAAGAACATCAAAGCGTAATAATGCCGATGGCAAAACAGATGGGTTATCACAACCCGAATTACTTATAGAGCTTGTTAGAATAATTAAGCCATCATTTAATCCGCCTGTGAAAATCTCTACTTTAAAAAAGAATGTTGGAGGATACAGAAAGTGCGAAGATAACGGCGGTACATATTTTGCTGCCGTTTTTGAGTCATCAGACGTTGATGCTTTTGATTTGCGTATAAAAAGCGAGTACCACAATGTAGTGTCAGCCATGTCGGAGTTGATAGAACGGTTTATCAGTGACGATAAAGGTGAGTGGCTTTTTAAAGCGCTTCTCGGAGTTATCGGAAAAGATACAAGTATTGATAAAAACTTCATAATCTATGGGAACCAAATGTCGAAGAGTGAAGTAATGAATATAGACAATATATCGCTGGCATCTTTTGTTCTCGGGATATGGCATTATGTCGTAACGAATGTGAAGGATAATACCGTAGGACAAGCTACCTTTAACAATTGGCACACAAAAAAGGGTGACACAAACAGCGAATGGGTTTTTAATAGTGATATCGGAAATGAAATAAAACGGACAATAACGATTATTCCGTTTTCGGATGAATCCTTAGATACGGCAACAGATGGTCATGATTTCATTGATGAAACCGAAGCTAAAACCGAGGGTGAGCCTCATGTATTTGAAGAAACCGCGGAGAAATCAACGTCAACAACACAACAAGTGATAGTCAATGGGAATGTTTTCAACGCTAAAAACCAGTTTTTCGGAAATGTTGAAAATGTATTTGACAGTTAGGGGGATGCTATGAATAATGCATTATCAACATTGGCAAAACCTAACGAGCAAACAGTTGTGGCGCAAACCGCTTACAATGCTCCGAACGGCAACCAGTTCTTTGGTACTGTCGGCGCGGTTAATAGCACCGCCATATTTGTAAATGGCGTAAACGGTCAGCAACAAATTCAACTCAGCACAGATTACTGCAATTTATTCATTATTAAGGATGAGGCTTTTGTCGGTCAAACCGGCTCGTTTCTTATACCGAGAGAGCGGGCGCAGCATTTCATAAAATTAAGCGATTCGGCAAAAGCTGACATAGTGACATTTCCATCCCTGTTTATGGATACAAACAAGTGTTACAGAAGATGTGCCAATGCAAGCCAGCAGTTTTTTTATGGTCTTGTTACGCACTGTCACGAACAAGGAAAATGCTATAAAGTGTTTTTCCAAAAGCTATCTGTCCAGCCTTTATTGCAAAGCCAGCTAAACGAAAACGCTGTCAGGCTCGGGATCAACACCAACGACGGCCGGGATGTGTTAGACGAAACAGCATGGTTAATTAAACGGTTGGATTTGCGGAGAGCCTTGATGGGTGTAGGCATTTATCTTTAATAGTTATGGATACTAACCATTAACACTATATTCTAAAAAAGCATGAATGGAGGATTCCAATGAACAACGAGGTCGGCAATACAGTTCCTGAAAAATGGGTAAACCTGGAAGATGTAGCAACGCATTTGAGCGTGAGTCACGATACAATCCGTGCTTGGATACGCAAAGGCACTATTCCTTTCAGCCGTGCCGGAAAGCAGTACAAATTCAAACTTTCCGAAGTCGATGAATGGGTACGTGAAGGGAAGATTTCTGAATAAAATATATGAACTTAACGGATTCCCATGCTCCGATGAAAAGTGTCTTGTCCTCGCAAAGGAAATAAAGATACTGGTTGACGACAAAGCATAGTTTGCTGATTGGTCGACCCGCGATGATATAAAGAACCAGCTCAACATGGATTTGACCGTGT